>Ga0123342_1003636_pt1 | contig 24511 bp, 20 predicted proteins | sample Turbeawhitnodule_FD_89960 | JGI IMG/M metagenome (GOLD analysis project Ga0123342, IMG submission 89960) | Root nodule microbial communities of legume samples collected from Mexico - Turtle bean Mexico white nodule | ecosystem: Host-associated > Plants > Roots > Nodule | place: Mexico: Nepantla... | reverse complement strand
TTAGGAGCCACCTTCCCATGTGCCAACATTTGAATTTCCCTCCAATTCTCTTTTCATTTTCAGCCCACTCTTGCTATATATAGAGGAGCTTGGGTCATGTAAATTCAAGATTAATACATTAGTTAAATGCTGCCAATTTGTGCCATTCTCACTCTTTGCCTAAAAACCTCCTAGGTTAGGCTCTTAATCTTCCTAAACCGTCACCTTCCAAGAAGAGTTGGCCTCACCACTCTCAAATCCTACTTTTCATGCACCTTTAAGATCACCATCACTCTTAGGAGGATCTTGTTCCATCATCAATCCATGGAGCTTCCGCAAACCATCACCAAAACCGAAAAGAGGAGGACACAAATCCATCATAAACCTAAAACATCACACAATTTCAGGCTTCACTTGGATTTGGCACATCAAAGCTTCCCATCTTCAACAATTTTTATTGTGAAAAATTGAAAAATTAACTTAAAATGGGATCAGTACAATACCATTGCAACATGTTATATTTTCTTTATTGAGTATTATGTATTGATGATATTTTTTTTTTTTTTGCAAGATTTCAAATATGGTGAACAAAATTTTGGTGTTTGATCAACTTATTGTTACTTGACACTATAGATTTTTTAAATATGACACTATGTTGATTAAATTGCTTATTATTTTTTAAGGAAGAGAAAATTCACTTAATCTCTTTGGTTGTTACATGGTTTAAGTAATTTGTGTCCATGACCCCATTGTCATTAGAAATTTCATGTCTTCCCATAATTTTGTAAGTAGACATTTACTAATTTAGATCCACCATTAATATATTTTTTATTGTTGACTATCGTTCTTAGAAAATCTCACTTATCCCCTTTAGATGTTTTCTTTTCATTCTTGCACACTCTTCTAATATTAATTATTTCCCTTTAATTTTTTGGGATAATTTTCAAAACAATAATCAAAATTATAATGCTAATTTTTTCTATAAAATTTTCTTATGATAATTTACATTTTATGATAAATGTTTTTAGATTGATAAGTATGCAAAAAGTTTGCTTTTAATCCCTAAAATGAGAATTGTCTCCTTTTGGTCTATTCTTTTTTGAAATGTGTCAAGGGTGGTCCTGTGTTCTATACAAAATTATATAATTTGGATGCATTATTTATGGAAATATAGACCACACCTTACACTTTTCCATAAACAAGGAGTCAACCTAACATAAATTTATTTTAGGTATTAAATTGAATATTAAGACTTGTAAACATATAAAAGGTGTGTTATGAATGATTGAAATGCTTTATCTGACTTAATTTTATTTCAAGTGGATTTTCAGGTATATTTTTTTATATTCTCATTCAATATGTGCAATTGGATCTCATTTGAAGTAAAGAAAAAAAATCTTTATTGTAACTTTTTCCTACAATACCACTTGGCTAAGTAATTAGGGTTTATCTATTAAAGAAAAAACATTGATATCACTACAATCAATATGGGTTTGTGCAGGGTAGACAGTTTCATGATTGTATTGATATTGCTTCTGAAGCTATTAACATGCGTTCTAAAAGGGTTAGAGGAGGTAATGTGGCTTACAAAATTGATATGCATAAAGCATTTGACACTCTGACTTGGAAGTTCTTATTGTTAATTTTAAGACGCTTTGGTTTTCATTCCTCATTTGTCAGTTGGATTGGGACAATCCTTCGTTAATTTATGCTTTCTATAAGGATAAATGGTAGTATAATGATTTTTTTTTTCCTTGTAGTAGAGGTGTGAGATAGGGAATCCTTTATCTCCCTTGCTTTTCTGCCTCGTAAAGGAGGTTATAAGTATAGACATCTCTAAGCTTGTGAATGATAAAAAGATTTAGCATATGGCTAGCTTTACAGGTTACATCACTCCTTGCTATACGCTAACGACATCTTTGTTTTCTGTAGGGTAAATAATAAGTCTCTTAGAAATTTGAGTATCTTCCTTAAAATATATGGTGATTTTTCTGGTCAATATGTTAATAATTCTAAAAGTAGCTTGTTCACCATGGATACTTTTGCAAGATTTGTTACAAAAGTTCAATGTCTTCTTTCTTGCAGTCATGGGACTTTACCTTTTAATTATTTAAGGGTGCCTATCTTTGTTGGTGCTCCAAAGTTTCGATTTCTTCAACCTTTGGTTGATAAAGTCAAATTGAAGCTATCATCTTGGAAAGGGAAATCTCTTAGCATGATGGGTCGGATCCAGTTGGTTAATATGGTGATTACTGGTTTTCTATCTTATAGTTTTAACATATATAAATGACTAGTTTCTATTCTTAAGCAAGTTGAACAGTGAAACATAAATTTTATTTGGACTTGTGATATTATGAAAAAAGACATAACTACATTTAATTGGGCTAAGATCTTTTCTCCTCTTGAGAATGATGCATTGAAGATTATTAATCTCCTTCATGAAAATAATGCGTATCTTCTTAAGCTTAGTTGGAATTTTTCTTATAGTAACAAAGCTTGGTTTCTTCTCTTAAAAGCCAAAGTTCTTAAATCAAAGTACCGGTTTATTATGGTTTATTCTCCTCTATTTGGTTTGAGATTAAACAGTTTTATGACACTATTCTTAAACATACTTATTGGACTGTTGGTACATGCAATTCTATTAATTTTTGGAGTGATAAACGTTGTTCAACTCCTTCTTTATCAATCATTGCAGGGTTACCTAATGGTTTTAGAATCCCAGATACAGTTTCTCAATTCTGGACTGGTAGTGATTGGAGTATTCCCTTGCCATTACGACATATGCCTCATTTTTTTGAACATATCATGATTAGGAAGAAACATGATATTTCTAATTGGATTCTGGAAGATTCTAGGCGTTTCACTCTTAAGTCAGCTAAAACTCTTTTCTTGGATCCTGGAATTTCCTGTGGTTGGGGTAAACTCATTTGGTCTTCATATATACCTCCTTCCAAAACTCTAGATCTCTGGAAATTTTTCATGAGCGACTACCTACAAATCAACACATTCAATATAGAGGTTTGCATATATGTTCTATGTGTACGCTTTGTGAAAAACATGAGGAATCTATTAACCATTTTTGTTTTGAATGTCCTAATCCTATGCATATTTGGAGTTGGGTTCAAAAAATTTAACAGGATGATTGATAAGAACACAAAATGACAAAACAAAAAGGAAGAAGACCAATTAAACCAAGTGAGTGCGTTTACTTTAAACACTTTTGAGAGTTTTACTGATGAATTGATAATTATGGTTGCTTAATTTTTATTTTTTGTTAATCATAAAAGAGCATAAAGATGATTCAGACATTTGTGTTAATTAGGAAACTAGGGCCAAATAGCCAACCTTTATCTTATTAGAATTCATTTTTTTTATATATCCCCTTTGAGCCAAGATTTTTTGTTATTATTTGATGTGAGTTGATTTTAGGATTGTTCATTTGATTAGTGACACTTTACTTAGATTTAGATTTTTGAACAAATATAGGTGAGAATCCTAAGGGAAATTCCCACTGGACATTAACTTAACAAGTGTTAAGTAGATGTGAAGGTTCATTTCCATAAGACCAAAGGAAAAACACAATTAATGGTGAAGATGAATGACAAATATATGTGCAAAATTTAATCAAACACAAGATGTGCAAGACATGAACCAAATTGAAAATTCAAGAACAAGAACAAGACATATTTTGGAATTGAAAATAGGAATGGAAATGGAATGAAAAAAAGATGAGTGAAAGGAAACTTAGGAGATATGGAGTTGTGAAGGAGCACGCCACTTGGAAGTGTGAATTGAGTCCAAGATAAGTGTAGATGTCGCCACTTGAGAGCTCATAACACTCACAAGATAAGACCAATTTAGGAGGAGAATCTCTCACTCACAATTCTAACACAATTTGTGTATAGTAACTTTACTCTTCATTCAACATGTGAATACATGAGGTAGGCCTCCCTATTTATAGATTGAGGAGCCTTGGAAAAGAAGAAAAGAGGGTATAATGGGAAAAGGAAAAAAGTGGGCAGCCATAGGGTTTGACTAAGTCAATCCCGTATTCTAGGCTTATCCTTTTAGAAACTAGGTCAAAATTCCTTCAAATGGGCTACGAACAAGCTAGAATGTTACCCACACCCCTACTATGCTAAAGACACTTTATTCTAGCTTATTTCTACTATTTGGACCCCTCATGTGAGCCCAACTTATTTACAATATTTTCTAATTATTTAAGAAGTTTAGTAGGAAGAACTTCAAGTGCTTTGGACCTTGTCCATTCCTCCTACTGATGAGGTCTTCCCTTGATTGGTGAGATGACCCTTCATAGTTGGCATCCTTGGTCATCTTCTTGTGTATTTGAGTCGTATCATTATTGCACCCTAAACCTTTAATGATATATTTTCCTACCATTTGGCATGTTTAAGGAAGGAGAACATAGATGCAACAAGTATTGAAAAGGGAATGGTTGGTTTTAATTGTGAAAGGTAAAAAAGTTGAAAATAGGAAGAATCTATTCCTATTAATGAGAAAAAAGAAAGAAAAAAGAAGAAGAAAAAAATTCATGTTGAAAATCATGAAAAGATAAAAAGAAAATGAGGAAAATTGTGAAGTCAAAATAAAACGATGATTAGATAACACACATGTGCTATATTTGGATTGTAGGTATGTTTTTTTTCTTTAAGATGTGCATTTTGTTATTTGAAAAATCAATACTTTTTGGAAGCTCAGCCTGATTACAACCCTAGAAAAGACCTCTAGATTCAGGTTTCTAATATGTTTATGATAGGAAGATGAAATGAAAAGCAACTGTGATTTGCTATAATTAAAAGAAAATAGAGAGAAACACTTACCTGTGAGCATATGAGAAGAAATTCCTTAATGTATTGTCATTTTATTGTTTTGATTTGATCTTGGAAGTTGACTGTATCTATATTATTCTGTATTTGAATTTGGATGCATCATAAGTTTCTAATTTAATCTGTTGTGTATAGTAAATTCAGCTGTTTTGATATTTAAATTCAAATATATTCATTTACTTTGCTTGAGGACAATGAAAATTCTAAGTTGGGGAGAGTGATAAATGTTACAAGAAAATTCTAAAAGGAACAATACAAGTTACAAGGAGAAAACTGGAAGGACCAGGAACACATAAAAGTACAAAAAGCTCAACTCAACAGCAGTGCAACTCGCTCAAGCGAGCCCATTCTCGCTTGAGCGAGAATGCTCAAGTGGCAGTGTTAAAAATCAACGCCTTTATCACTGAAGCGAGCTATATCTCGCATGAGCGAGAAAGCCCATAACCATTGGACCATTTTATGTTTTAATCAACAAGCCCATTAGTGCGACGCAAGAAGTCACCTAACCCTAGCAAATTAGGTTAAATAAGGGGTTTGAGACTCGACCCTAGAGGAAAACACCATTGAGTGGATTGTAATCCAATTGAGAGAATAGAAGGTGTTAGAAGAAGCGTGGCTAATTCTACCCTTTAGGATTATGAGTAATATGTTCAAACTCTTATAAATTGAGAGGATCTTTGAACATAATATTATGTTCTTGATTGATTATTTGTATTATTGTTTTGCTTCTAATTCTTGATCTAGAATCTTAAATCTGTCTCGAAAGTATTTTTAGAGTTCTGACCTAATCACTAATACTTGACATATTTGAGTGCTAGGAATAAACTTGAAATATTAATTGCTATCAACGTCTGATCTTAAATATGCGAGAAGTCGATATTTAGGAAGCATCTTAAGAATTTTATATGTGAGGAATCAACATAAATAATTTTTATACGAGCATCAATATCAATCAAAGGCATAATATCATCAGGCTAATCTAAATATAAAAGAGTGAGAAAGATGAAACCCAATCCCTAATTTTCCAATTGAAGCAAGAACTCTTTGCTTTGTTTTCCTTTTAATCATTGCCATTCCAAAAAATTCCAACAAAATTTTATTATTCTATTAATTACTTAACGAATATTTTACTTGATTATTCAACTGTTCCTTGTGGGTTTGATATCCGTCCTTAGGGACACATTATTCTTCTGACAACGCGGTGTACTTGCCGTAAAAAGTCATCAACAAGCTCAAAAGATGGGTCTTACTAGTTTATGGTTTGAATGTGATCCTGCCTTGTTTTGTGTTGCATTTATTGCTAGAACTAATGTTCTTTGGATGCTTTGTAATAGGTGGAACACTTGTGTTAACCACTATGGAAAAATCAGGTTTAGGGTTTCTCACATTTTTCGTGAAGGGATTGTATGTGCTGATAAGCTTGCTAACTTAGACTTTGATTTTCATTGGTATAATAGGCTTTGATCCAGTCTTTTGTTAGTAGGTATAAATTACCTATATATTGTTTTTGTTAATATATGAGCTTTGGTCTAGTCCCACCATATTTTCTTGTATTTCCTTTCTTTTTTTATTTTAATAATACTTATATTTCGTGTGGTGACAGATGATTGTTGTTACTTGAGGTGTCAGCCCAGCTGAGATGTCAAGTTTCATAGTGATGCATAACATGAGAGCTTTTATAAAAAAAAAAAATAACCAAATGATTTTGCTTTCAATCATTACTCCTACATTTGGAAAATTAAACCATGTAATAATAAATCTTTAATTTGGTCATATGAGTTTGAAATACTTAGTACATTTACTAAGCCATATATCTAAGTTGAGTTTTGAAATGTACAATAAAAATTCTACTAAAGTATCCCCTTTTAATTTGGATTTTTTTATTCTTTGAAACTTTCTTAATTTGTTCAATTTATGAGACTACTGTTGAACAAGGTGCTTTGATGTCTCCAAATCCAAGAGGAATACTTGAAGACTATGCTTATGGTTTTGTGTGTGTGTCTAGTAGTCTTTGAATTGTTAATCCACTCTTTAAGATGATCAAAGGTTAATTGAATCTTAATCATTTTGAAAAATATGAGTTTTCTAAAGAGTGTGAAATTTCAACCTGTTGAAATGTCGATTCAACCGATTGTTTGACACTTAGTGGCTTTTAAAATGAGTTTGAAAAGCTTGGCTTTGTTTTGACTTTGCTATTAAACTAATTCAACTGGTTGTTTCGAGAATTCAACTGGTTGTTTTTCTTGGAAACCTTAACAAAATTCTGTTAGGATGTTCCAATTTGTTTTAAATGATTCCAACTGCTTTTGGTTTTTGATTTAACTGTTTTAACCACTTGATTGTGTATAAAAAGGTTGTTTTACGCTCCAATGCAAAAACTAAGAAAGAGAGATTAATCAAAAACAATTTTCAAGAATTCAAGAGCTTTTGGATCATCTCAAGTGTGGAATAGGATTGAGTCTTGCAATTCTAAACTTTAATCTTTGATTTACCCAGGTGTATTCTTTTCCCTTCTTCCTTGAACATTGTATTTTTGTGAGTTCTGGTGTGGTGCAGTTTTAGAAGGTGTCTCTAGAAACTGTGTGGTTTGCCAAAGTGGTGTGTGTTCTTGAAGGGTTCAAGATCATCACTTTTGGTGTGTGGTTTGTAATGTAGGTTTGATTACATAGTGAATTCTCAGTGGTTAGACGAGGACCAGATGTAGCTCTTGTTTAAGAGTGAACCAATATAAACATCTTCTGTGAATCTCTCTATCCTTACACTCACTAAAATGTTTTATCTTTGGTTTTCAAATTTGCTAGTATAAACAACTGGTTGTTTCGTGAAAACAACAAGTTGATTTTCTAGAATCAAACTAAAAACAATTTTATTTTTGGTTGAACAAATTTCTAATTGATTGATTCTTCATAGCCTTTCACTCTACCTTCAATACTTGCAAAAATCTTTCAAAAACAATTCACCCCCTCTTGTTTAAGGCCTTTAACTCTAACAACTACAACTACTTATCACATACATCTTATCATAATATGTCAAATATGTTGCTAGGTTTACCTTAATATCGAGTTACTAAGGCTTAAATTTCCATAGATTAACTTATCTCAATAATCGATGAATATGAATTTTGTTTAGATATAACTTAAAAGGTAATATTTAATAGTATTTATTATGTGTTACCTTTGTTAGAGTGTATAATTTTTATTTGTTATGCTTATAGAGGAAGGAAACATGAAAAAGGAAAAGGATAAAGTAAAAGAAAACTTTTTACTATAAAGCTTATCATAGAATTTCAAAGATATTTAAGGAAGCTCGAAAAGAAGGTAAAAAGCCTAAGTAGATTGGAAATCGTGTGTGGAACAGTCTGCTAGAAAATTTGAATATGCTTTTGTATCATTCAAAATGTGACACACTTAAGAAAAATCGAACATCTGATAAAGGTGGAAGTTTGAACTCTAGCAACTCCAGCAACATGCATGAACACGCCATTCTCTTAGAATGAATTCTTTAATATATTCATTATATTCACATGTGAGTTAATAATTATGTATTAGTTGTTTAGTTGTAACATTTTATTGTTTATAGATAATGGAGCTTGGTTAATGGAGCTTGGTTACTTAGTACATGTAAATGAGGTTTTTCAACAAATCCATATACAAAAGAATACTAGTCAATTTGTTGGTGAAATGTCTAAGTGAACGCATGAGTCCTTTCTTTGTTGTTTACTTCCAAAGTCATTTATTTACTATATTTATAATACATTTATTATTTGAACATGAGGATTCTGAGAGTATATTTTTACGAGCAATGTTCGAGTTTCCTTTTATTATTGGTGTCTCAGACTGCACTTCCTTAGACCTTGTTGAGTGGAAGAGACTTAGGAATCGATGTCGGTTAGAAGTTGTAGGCGGAAGGTATAAATGAGGAGTGTATGTGGTTGTATATGTTGATCCTCATGATGACTTTGTTATAATATATCTACGACAAAAACAAACATATTCTAGACAACAAGTTGATTCGCAAGAGAATAATCAACTAAGACAATGACTAACGACCAGTGAGGAGCGATTATCGACCAATGAGGAGTAGATTCATCATATGAGTTCCCAATTCTAGTCCATCCAGACATTTATTGGTGGAGTCCTACCATACTTACCAACTCCGATAGCAATTGTTGCAGAAAACATTTTTCAGCATCAACAAGAAGAAAGCGGTCACCAACAACAAGATAATGAACAACTATAGGGAACAACTATGCAGAGATCAACAAGAGCATAATTCGCCTAAAAGATATAATGATTATTAGTTATCATAGGAGAATTTTATTATGGATTATTTATAATACAAACGAATGTATATTATGGTTATATTTTTTATTATGATTGGAGTTTTCTATAGTATTGAAAACTTACACAATATAGGTTAGTTGTACAATTAATTTTTTTTTTTTAACTTTTCATGGTAACTATTTTATTTTATTAGATGAATTATTGGTTTCAAATTGTCCATTTATATTTAAAAGGGAATGATAAGCAATGCAAATATCAGAAAACAACATTCTTCTCATCAATTCTTGTTATATATTCACATAATTGCACCCACAAGCAATAAAAAATACAGCTAGAAGACATGAGTTTACTTACAAAAATATTTGTATATAATTATTTGCAAAAAAAAATCCATATATAATTACTTATGGATTGTCCTCTATGCAATTATCTACGAACATGTATCCATATATAATATATAATTACTTACGAGTTGTACTTATGCAATTACCTACGAATATGTATTCATATATAATTACTTATAGGTTATACTGTAATTACCTACGAATATATATGCATTATCTATAAATTTGTATAATAAATAATTACATATGAATTTTACAATGCATACAAATCCTATTAGTAGTATTAGTAGGTAATTACATGCTGGTGTTACCTAGGAATTCACCACATGAATTTACCTACAAATTCCAAAATCATTAGGTAATTGTTACCCAAAACATTTTACCTACACATTTTTCTTTAAGTAATCCGTAGGTAACTAATTTTTACCTATAGGTATTTCCTAATTTTTTTTATCGTAGAAAATGTCCATGGTAAATTTATTTAAAATTAAACTAATGATAACATAATTAAGACTCATTTTGGTGAATATAATATAATAGGACACAATTATATCATATAAAATTAGAGCATGATAAATAATATAATGAAATAATGTTAGAATATAAAGTAAATTATGTTTAAATAACAAATTTTTATTTATTTATTAAAATTACATATATTTTTCTAAAATTTGAATTTGAATTATTTTTTTAATTATAAAAGTTATTAAATTTTAACTAAATTATACAACTTTATATTTATTATATAACTATTTTCATATTATAAAATTATATAATGTTTTAAATTGTAATTAATATCTTAAAAAGTATTTTAATAATGATTATTTAATTTAATATTATAATAAATAATAAAATTTTAATCTATTTGTCATAATACACATAAATATAAATTAGATACTATGTTGAATAAAAAATTACGATATATATTATCGTATAAATTAATATTTTAAACAATTTTATAAAATTTTATTTTATTTATATGTTTGTTTTTTTTCTTAAAATTATATGTGTTGTAAAACTAGTATTATGATGGAAATATTTTTAAAATATGTATTTAAATAATAATAAAATATTATATTTATTTTAATTATTAATATTATTTAAATTATCAAACAAACGCATTTAAAGTACTTAAAATAAAGTATATACATGAAAATTAACAAATATAATATTTTATGTTTAAATACCCTGATAAATTAGATCAATTTCTTTATGAAAATTCATTTCTAGCACCCGGCTGTGGCATGACCAATCGTGTGTGTCATGGCCGGGAGAACGTGTCGGTCGACTTCTTTGTATATAATACCTTTTTTGCTGATTTATATATAACCTTACCTTTTGATAATTTTACGATGGGGTCCTTCAGACTCTCAACGTAGCACCTACACAATTACATCGTAACTCGTGGGCAGCCCTTCAGGGGTTCCGTGTACTTTGTCGCCTTTTCAAACTTGAGGCTACTCTCGAAGCCTTTTTGTATTATTATAACACACGTCCGAGTACTCCTGTGAGTTGGTTATCTTTGTCTAGTCGACCGGGGAATATTCGATTTTCCGCTTTTACTACTTCGTATAAAAATTTCAAAGAAAAATACTTTAAAAATTTTGTGGAGCCGCATGGCCGATACTATTTTTATAATGCGAATGGGACAACCAAATTTCCATTCCACTGGACGGAGAAACAAACTCAACTTGGTAATTGGTTGTGGTCGTCTCTTTCGCCCTTTGATAAGGAAATTTGAGTCGTTAATGATCAACTCCCTTATAAACTGCCGACCCGAGAGCTGATGGCTTTATATAAGTCATCCAAGAAGTGGACAGACTTCAATGGTACGTGGATTTCTTGCATTCCGTTGTGTATTCGCTATGTTAATATATTTGCACCTTGCAGATATTATCAAAAAGATGTATCCCGCCTTGAGCAATTTCATGAGTAATCTTAAACGTCAGGCGGCTACGCGAAAGCTTAGCAGTCTCGCGGGGGTCGGGAAAGAAAAGGTCGTTGTTGAGGAAGCTGCGCCGATTACGAAGGTGGTTCCTCCCACCATCAGTCGAAAGAGGGGGCGTCCACCCAAGGTCCAAACTGTTTCTGAGGTGGGGTAGTCGTCTGGCAGACCACTTACAATGTTGAGTCCTTCAATGTGAGTGGCTCAAACTATGCAATTCGATCTTCGTCTGGAAGATGAGGGTGTCCTGGCAGCCATCCCCACCAAAGACTTAATATAAGAATTGGTGGAGTTGCAGGCTACTATCGTGGGTAAGGCTCTTGGTGATGAATTAAGTAGGACCAAGATGGTAGTAGTGCCGAAGCTGAAGGCTGAGTTGGAGGAGTCAACCAGTTCCTTGAAAGCGAATTTAGAGGCTGCTGAAACTTGCATGGAGGAAATGCGAAAGAACGATCGACTGGCCAAAGAGGAACAAGAAACCCTGAAGGAAACTCTCACCAAGTTGATGGCTGAGCGAGATAAACTTCTGAAGGAAAAAACTGATGTTGAAGTCAAAGAAGAATCTCTTACCGCTGAAGTGGAGAAGTGCCAAGAGTTCATGATGCGCATTAATGAAGAAAGTTTTTACCAGGGTGTCCGGCAGGCAACCTTTTTTCATGGCGTGCCGACGAATGACTCGCGGTATGACTTAGGTAAAGACGTGGTGAACGGCTAGCTAGTGCTGCTTGGGGAGAGTGCCGACCATATGATGGAAGATCCTCAGTGCATCGAAGTGACCGAACCAGATCAGTCGGTCGAGGATATTGTTTGAATAGCAAAATACCTGGACTCAGGTTGTGGGTTTTGAACAATTTTTTGCATTTCCATGCTTTTATTTTCAACTGCTTTGAACAACTGCGTTTATGGTTTCACCCTTATATATTTGATTTTGTTAAGTAATTTGTGCTTAAATCATAACTAATATCTGACAGAACGAGTGGTATAATGGTAACGTAATAAATGTAGTTAAGTTTTAGACCGATAGGACGGTAAAATAATACTTATGAATAACACTTAAGTTATTAATGGGTTTCTGATCGAGGACGGTACATTAAGTTATTTAATGACTGGTGGGGATGCTAAGAATGCTTTCAACTGGAGGAAAATCTGTTCACACTCGGTAGTCCACTCGAATCGGGATGCCTTTTTTAACAGCTGGACGATGGGTTTCGTTCGTTCTACAAGTTTTGGCACGAACCAGGACAGACCAGTGAGTCGTCTGACTAGTCTTTGGATCTCTTTAATGCTGTTGGGACTTTGCATTTTTGCAATAGCTTTGCACTTCTCGGGATTGACCTCTATGCCCTCATGTGTGATGATAAATCCTAAGAATTTCCCTCCTTCCACACCGAATGCACACTTGTCAGTATTCAGATACATGCGATGCTTGCATAAAGCCTGAAAAACTTCCCTCAGATTTAAAACATGTTGTTCACATGAGTCAGATTTAACAACACCATCAACGTAGACTTCCATGTTTTTCCCAATCATGTTGTGGAAGACGTAGTCCATCAATCGCTGATAAGTGGCTTTGGCGTTCTTGAGGTCGAACGACATAAACTCATACTAAAATTTGTTGGAATCTGTCATAAAAGCCGTTTTTTCTTTATCACAAGGGTGCATTTGGATTTGGTTGTACCCTGAATACGCGTCAAGGAAATTGAGAATCTGATCTCCTGCTGCTCCGTCGACCAGCCGATCGATGGTCGACAGAGGATAAGAATCCTTTGGACATGCTTTGTTGAGGTCAGTATAGTCTACACACATCCGCCATTTACCGTTAGACTTTTTAACCATCACCACATTAGCCAACCATGTGGTATAACCAACGTTGTACTTATCACCTTTCGTCTGACTTTAATGATGTTCCAATGTATGTTTTACGGTCTTCACCAGCCTCCATCTGAGGGTCATCTAGTCGTGGGTCTAGGTCTACAAGGGCAACCATGTGCCTTCTGGACTTTCGACCCCTGGAACGTCTCTCTGGTGATCACCCCCTTCTGTTGGGGGATCGGTCGTTCGATGCCATGGTGTACAATCGTCTGGTCGTTTCAACTTTTAAGTTAGCTACATAGCATTTTCGAGCAGTTTTGTGATCAACATGTACTGTCCAATGTCGCAGGTAACAGAAGGAAATTTCATAGCCAAATGAGGGGTAGAAACAATGGCTTTCAATCTGTTGATAAAAGGACGTCCGAGTAGTATGTTGTACGAAGTATTGGCGTTAACCAACAAGTACCGGACGTTGATTGTCTTACTGAGAGAGTCGTCTTCGCCAAAAGTTGTGAATAGATCAATGTAACCTTTGGTATCCACTCGTTCTCTTGAGAATCCGACTATCTGTTAGTCATAAGGCTGTATTTCTATTTCAGGAATTCACATTTTCCTAAAGGTCTCCCCCTGAACTACCTCGAATCACTAGAACTTTAGCGATGGCGAATTTGTTTATATCCATAGAGATTACCATTGGGTCATCTTATGCCGGATCGATTACAGTGAAATCATCATCAGTGAACATGATTGGGGTTATGTGTGGAAGCTTGTGTGTTGAAGTAGAGTGAATGGATTGAATTGCTCTTAGGTATTTTTTCCTTGCGGAATTGGAACATCCACCACCTGCAAAACCTCTTGCTATATAATTAACTTCTTGGTTTGGTATACCGAGCGAAACTGGACCAACAATAGTGTTAATGACTTCACGAACTCTTTGTTTGATTTGGCTGCCCCGCTCAGGACTTTCACTTCGGGGACGGGTTCTTCTAACTACACTTTCGCTTCGTTTTCGTCGTGTCGTACATTGATAATCGTCACGACTTCGAGTGTCTCTCCGTCCAGAGCGTTCTTTGTCTCTAGAGAAATAATCAGTATCACGCTAGGGTGATCGTGGGACAACAATGGACGTTTTAATGAATTTGTGGAGGTGGCTAGCTTGGACGGGTTCTTCAATTTCATCTTTTAACGCTTGACAGCCTTCGGTCGTGTGACCATAATTGTAGTGGTATTGGCAATGTTTGGCGGTATCAACATTTCGTGGAGTTTGTGCTTGCCTGAGTGTTGGGATAAGTTCAGTTTGCAAAGTTTCGTCCAGAACTTTGCCTCTTGGTACTGTCAGAGGGGTATAGCTGTGGAAACGAGGACCTCGGCTTGGCCGGTATCGGTCGAATCCCGACATGGGGGGACGGGTGCTTTTGTTTTTCTCCCTTTCCTTTTCAGAGGCGTTGACCTGCGTTTTCTATGATAGTCAATGTGCTCTTCTATCTGCATGAATTTGGTGGCTCTCGTCCTTAGTTCGTCCATATTTTGTGGTGGTCGCTTTATAAGGCTTTTAGTGAACCGGCCCGGAAGTATGGTCGAGATCAAATGATGCATTGCTATCTTTGGATTCAGGTTCCTGATTCCCATATAGACTTTACTAAACTTGTCCATGAAAGTTCTCAAGGAATCTCTTTTTTCTTGCTTTACATTGAGGAGAGACATGGATGAAGTGCGGTGGGGTCTGCTCGTCACATACTGCATGGTAAACTTCGTTTCCAGGACTTTGAAGCTTGTCACAGAATTTGAGGGGAGTTCGGTGAACCATCCTAATGGACCCTCCCAAAGAGATGTGGGGAAGACTTTGCACCATACTGTCTGATCTGTCGTGTACAAAGTCATTTGGGTCCTGAAAATGTTCAAGTGCTCGTCCGGATCAGTAGAACCATCATAAAGGTTTATAGTTAAACCTCTCCATTTATTAGGAAGTGGCGCAACAATTATGTCGTCCGTGAAGGGGTGGCCTTTCAGATTTTCTTCATTGTCGGGAACAATATTTTTAGAACTTTGGTGGGTTTAATGTGTAAGAAAGGTATGATGTGTATGATGGGTTTGATGGGTTGGTGGTATCGTTCTGGATTGATGAGTTTGGGGTGTTGGTATTGGTGTGTGGGAGTGTTCCTCCCGTTCAGGCTCTCCAAGTCGCTGCAACAACCTTCTATTTTGTCTTTTTAAATGAACCACCTCTTCTGCCTGCCGACGCCATTTTTCTTCTTGTTTACGCCGATCCTCTTCATTACGTAGTTGATCCACAATTCCCTTTTGTCGTAATTCCTCCATCTGAGCTTATTATGTTCCTCCACCATAAAGTCGTTGCTTGCGTTGTTCCTTGTAGACACCATCGTTGTTTGTTGAGATTCTTGTGTTTGAAAGGCTGAAGATTACCTCGACCCCATGGTGGGCGCCAATTGTACCTGTACGGATGATGAGGCCCAAGTAATACCTGCCCACTGGGTACCCAATTTGTTGACGTGTCGGTGGTCTTCTAGTTCCTTAAAGTTCTTCCTCTCGCTACGTGTGCTCCGCCGGTCGGGGGTACCTACGATTGCACTCCGACGCTCAAGTCAGTGCTAGTATTTCTGATGTGTTCTAGCAGAATATGAAAAACGTACTTTTTCCCCCTTTAGAAGTTCTATTTATAGGTTGACTTATGGGCCCTTACCTGTGTGGGTTGGATAATCAGTTGATCAGAACATGTGTAGTGGCTCCTGAAATCATGGGAGTGTATCTTTCGATTTATCGTTACATTGAGATATTTACCCAAGTATTTCGGGACATGCCTTTGACTCGTTCAACTTTAATTGTAACTGCGTATTTATTATGTTGTAAATGTTACTTGACCCGGTATTCGTTTTTCTGGGATCCAACTGGTTCAACTAACAATTACAAATTATATACAAATTTACAAGATAACCTATTCTTATGAAAGAACGATATTATAAAAAAATTCCATTGCATGTTTATTTTCTTTAAAAGTATATATGTTTAGAATTAAATTTATTGATTAAAAATATATTTTATAGACAAATTTACATTCTAGTTTAATTTTTGAAGAAACTACTGTAACAAGCTAATTGTAAAAAAAACAAAAATTTAGATAAGATGTACTTAAGAAACACGATGTAAGCTAATTGTAAAAAAATAGAAATTTAGATAAGATGTAGGTAAGAAATACATATTGTTTTGAAGAAGTCATGTTTCACGAACATATAGTTTTAATATTTTATTTTTATAACATAAAAATCGTGTTTAATATACATTACTTTATTTTAAATATTTTTTTTACAAAGTTATGCTTGATAAATACTACTTTTATTTTTTTTTAAAAATTGTGTTTAGTAAATATGATTTTAGTTTATTTTGTTTTTATTAAAGTTTTGTGTACCACACACGATTCTAGTAAAAAAAAGTCACATAAAATATGATTTTAGTATAAAAACAAATAAACAATTAAAAGTCATGTTTATCCATATGACTTTATTATAAAATAGAACAGAGATGAAGAAAAGGAACAAAGATGAATAAAAGAGTAAACTGAAGATAAAAGATATGAGAATGAATATCTCTTCTTTTTTATTATTCAAATCAAAACAAATGGTCTGAATATATATACATGTAGTACACTCATTTTAGGGTTTAACTAAAGAAGGAAATAATCAATAATTAAATACTAGAATCATAACACACAAAGATAAAATAAAGGTTATTCCACTCTATAAAGAGAAATAAGTGATGATAATTAGAAAAGATAACCAATTATTCTCTTCTATAAAGATAAGCAACTGATAATTAGAAAAGACACCCAATTATTCTTCTCTATAAAGAGAAACGAAACAACTGATAACCTTCTGTAACTCTGGTATCCGTATCCTTTAATAGACTTCAATGTAAAAAGAAGAAATAAAAATCATACTTAATTGAAATGATTTTAATAAAATAAAATTAAAAATGGTGTGATATAAAACAAAATCATATATATCAAACACAAATTGGTATTGTTAAAATAGAAATTAAAATCATGTTTATAAAACACAATCATACTTCCTAAATATGTCTGACTGAGCTAATTATATAATTTTTTTAGAATTTATCCATTCTAATAATTTCTCTCAGATTACAACAAAATAATAAATTCTCCTATAAAAGAAATAGACAAGACACAAAAGCAAAAGAGTCTTTATTCGCCGCATTTATATGTGAAGGGTAGAGATGTATTTTCACAGGAGTTCACTGAAAACAATAAATTCCACTAAGACCATATTTGCGAAGAAAGGTGAGTTCATTCGGAGTCATAGTCATACTCATACTCGCAGTGATAGATGTTAAAGATATATAGTGTAGCTAGCATTCCATGTTTTAGCAACAATATCAAACACCTTCCATGATAGAGCTAAGAGTAAACATATATGTATCACATATTAAGTAATGCTTATATGTCACATCGCATCACACCCATATGCAATCCAAAACCAAACACACTCCCATTTCGCACATGTTTCCCTTCCATCACTCTGTCTTAAAGGTTACATCCACTAAGCTAGTTGTGGACAAGAATGCTAACCCACTCATCACCTTATGCCTCGATTGTTTTCATGTTGCATTCAACCCTTTTCAAATACAATATTATTTCTAATGAGTTTTTGGAGGACACACAAATTCTCATATGGTATAACCTATGTGCTCACCTAGTCACTCATGCAAAAACCACCACTTTCTCCTTTCACCATCACTCCTTCCTACCAGGAAAAATGTTACTTTGACAACTGTAAAATAAAAGACATCATATTACAACTGTGATTGGACTTCCCATTTCAACAAACAATTGTTTATCTTTCCAGTTGTAATCTGGTAAATTGTTGTCAATATATCATTACTATTTTTACAAATAGCAAACAAGTTTTACCACCTCACCATTATGATCTTGCTACAATTTTCAAGTGGAACAAGCAGAGAACCTACACATTCATCAAGCAAACCAAACAACTATAACACAACTCAGTAAATAAAGGCATTGATATGATATGATATGCAAAGAGTGTTGTCACACTTTTCCTTCATGACATCTTCGACAGTGACACTAGTTGTTCTCCTTCTGGATAAGGATGTGCGTGCTCAATTCAATTCTAGTCGGCTAGGTTTGGTCTAGTGCTACATTTCTTTCTGATGTTTAATCCACCCCCAACACATCTTACATTTCAGTCTATCTTTGTAAGCTAACAAGAATAACTTTATTCTTTTGTTTTCTTTTTTAACCAATGGACGCTATCAATGATCTTTTGATGCTTGCAACTGATTTTGCATAAACGATATTTTTAGAACTAGCATCCAGTTAAATACTGGCTTAGTTATAGAAAGAAATTACTTAATGGTTTCAATTTCTGGAAGACCAACAAGTTCAATTCCAAAACACGGAGAGAACAAGAATATATCAAATATAAAAGTGCAGAGAAGAATATATACATGTCCAATCATGAACTAGAACCAGATACTTTGTTACACATACATACCACCATCTTCGGTGTCTGATGTTCCTGCCAGCAAATCTGAAGAATAGACATAATAACTTCCTTGTTTAACCACCAATGCAGTATCAAAGCTATAAAATCGAACCTCGCATCCTTGTACTGTAGATTATTCAGAAATGTGTACTGCTTCCTTGTGCTTCACCTTATTCTTTCTATTGTATTTGTCTTTCACTCAAATTATGCAAAGTTACAAAAGTCCCTGACATAATTGTGGTATCCGTAGTGATACTGTACCAATCAAATTATTCCATTGAACAAACTAAGATGTTTAATCTTATCTGACTAACATGGAACATCTTGGAGGACAACAGTACAATGTGTAAGATGTTTTCACACACCAATGGAAAAGGAGTGATGAGGGGGGCATCATAATCATAAAACCATAAAATTTTCAGGTTATTTGCTCTGTCTAATTCTCATTGTTGCTTAGCACAGCTAAGCTCTTGGAAGTTATACTATCTATTTTGCAACATTTTGCATGATTGTTTCCATAGAATGTGCCAAAAAATTTATGTTGGTAGAACCTCAGTTCTGAAATCATTTAGTTGAAACAGAGTAAATGTATTATGGGGACCACATGAATGGCATCAACATTAGTTGTTTCCAATGGGGTTGCTCTGATGTAAAGATAAATTAAGAAAAAAAGAAAAGAGAAAAGAAGATTTTTTTTAAGAAGAGTTGTATGTGGCCATATCTATAATAGGACAAAACTACTCCAATAAAAAAAATACGTGTATTCTTTTATTTACCTAACTTTTGGGACATTAAAATGAAGGATAAAGTGAAAAAAAATAATGCAAAAAACGTTTTTATTGAAAATAACACAAAATAAGCGCCAAAGAAACTTTATGCAATAATATACATACTTATCTTATCTATAAATAATTAAGCACACTAAATGCATTTCACACCAAGTGAACATTAAGTGTTATACTCCACTCTTGAGTTAGTTCTTCTGTTCCTTTCTGTGACCATGGACGGAAAGAAATTAGAGTACAAAGGTGAGGAAGCACTGAAGGAGATAGAGAGGCTTACAATGAAGGCTTCTGAAGTTCAGGAAAGCCTTTTGAAACAGATCATAACTCATAATAGAGAAACTGAGTATTTGAATAAGTTTATGAGGGGAGAAAAAAATATAACTGACATAGCAGAGTTTAAGAGGAGTGTTCCAGTCACCACTTATGAAAGAATCTTCCCATATATCCAGAGAATTGCAAATGGGGAAGACTCTTCTCTCATCACTGGTCACTCAATAACAGAAATGTTATGCAGGTAATAACTCTGCTACTGCTAGTATTTGTTCATTATTTCATTCCTTTATCATAACTTTCTTCTTGTATTTTATGTAAACATTCTTAATCATATATTATGGTATGTGCAGTTCAGGGACATCAGGTGGAGAGCCTAAAATAATGCCATCAATTGCAGAAGATCTAGAACGCCGCACCTTCGTGTACAATCTTACCATGCCAATCATGAATCAGTTAATAACAGTAACATCGTCACATCTTTTTATTTCTTGGCCTTGATTATGCACGCAGACATTTATTAGTCATACCCTTTCTGTTGCATTTCAAATTAATATTTCAATGTTCATTTGCCTCGAATTCCAACACATGGCTGAAGCTTAACTTTCTTGCTTAGCAACTTGAGTCTTTTCTGTGCTTGATGTCATCATGCTTGGGTTATGATTCTTCATTCTAAGTATATGGACAAATGAAAAAAAGATAAGATGAAAAAGATATGACGTGACAACTATTAGGTTGGTGGAGGGCCCATTACCATGCATAGGTTACGTTTACATTTAAAAAATAATGATTCCTGCTTGTTATATCATATATAGTGCATGCTAACTAGCTAGTGCATATTGACATGTATTTCATTTATGCATATTTTCAATCGCATTAGTCGTACAGAGTTAATTACCATATACCATGGCCAATACCAGAAAGTTCAAAAACATATCAGTCTAGTTAAATTCGTACTACCTAGTACCTTATAGTATCAGTATCAGATATAATATAATGGAAACATATAAACATTTCTTATAACTAACTGCTGCATGCTGAGTATTTTCATAATCATTTTCCGAACCATATCTCCCAGTTGAACATAATTAGCAATCAATCTTAGGTACGTTCCTGATCTTGACGAGGGCAAGGCGATGTATCTGTTCTTCGTAAAAGCAGAAATGTCTACTCCTTGTGGCTTACCTGCAAGGACAGTGTTAACAAGCTACTACAAGAGCAAGCACTTCAAGTGTCGCACATACGACCCTTGGAACGATTACACAAGCCCTGACCAAACCATTCTATGCAATGACAGCAACCAAAGCATGTATTGCCAGCTTCTAGCAGGTTTGATCCACCGGCGCCAGGTTCTAAGGCTCGGTGCCGTCTTTGCCTCTGCATTTCTTCGAGCCATTTCCTTCTTAGAACAAAACTGGAGGCAGCTGTGTGAGGACATATGCAATGGTCAACTAAGTTCCTCCATAACAGACCCTTCATGTCGCTCATGCATGTCCTCAGTGCTTTCAACCCCTGACCCTCGTCTCGCTGATGAGATCACAAGAATCTGTAGCCAAAAGTGTTGGAAGGGAATTCTGTGCCAGCTTTGGCCTAATGCCAAGTACATAGAGGCTGTGGTCACAGGGTCCATGGCTCAGTATGTTCCTGCTCTTAAGCATTACAGTGATGGGAGGCTGCCTTTGGTTTGTACCTTGTATGCTTCATCTGAGTGCTACTTTGGGGTTAATCTTAAACCTCTGTGTGATCCTGCGGATGTCGCATTTACCCTCTTGCCTAACATGGGCTACTTTGAGTTCCTTCCTCTTGGGCATAACGGGAAACTTTTGATGGACTTTGATGAAGGGGATGTTCCCAATGATAAGCTCGTGGATTTGGTGCATGTCAAGCTCGGTTGCTTCTATGAGCCCGTGGTCACTACCTTTGCTGGTGAGTTCCCTGATTAATTGACCCATTTCCTAGCAACTTCAAATTATATGTTAACACACCAACACACAAGCATTTCTTTTTCTTTATGCTGTCATCTAACCGACTAGTACTGCCAAATAGTTAAAGAAGTTTAACTAACACAACCGTTACTTTAGAAGCCTTTTTCTTCTTCTAATGACACGTACTTCAAAACACTTATTTATCTCTCTGACACAACTCAAAATATTACTATTTTAATCATCTTTTCTGAAAAAAGAAACTTTAAAACCTATTTATACAGTTCCATTCTTTAATGATTATTCAGTAGAATGGTGTATCTTTGTCATTGGTATCGTATCAGACAAATTTCTACGAAGTACAGAAAAGTGAGTTGTGTACTTGAGAACAGTAACCCATTTGTCATCATCGCCATTATTATACACATCCATTGGTTAAATCTACTAACGCAAGTTGAATTTACTTTTCCTTTGACACCACCATGACCTCAACATCTAGGGCTGTACCGATACCGCGTGGGTGACGTGCTGCAGGTGGTGGGATTCCACAACAACGCCCCACAAGTGCGTTTCATCTGCAGGAGAAATGTAGTGATCAGCGTGGACACTGAAAAGACGAACGAGGAAGACCTGCACAGGAGCGTGAGCATGTCGAAGAAGCTGTTGGAACCCTACGATGGTCTCTTAGTGGAGTACACGAGTTACCCCGATACGTGTTCAGTGCCAGGACACTACGTATTGTACTGGGAAATTCTCCATTGCGGCATAAAGGCAGAAGCTGAGAATGGGAACGCAGTGGTACTTGATGGAAGTGTACTTGAGGAATGTTGCATTGCGGTGGAGGAGCAACTGGACTACGTATACAGACGGTGCCGTAGCCACGACAAGTCGGTGGGGCCACTGGAGATACGTGTGGTGGAGCCAGGAACCTTTGATGCGTTGATGGACTTGTTTATCAGTCAAGGGGCTTCCATGAATCAGTACAAAACTCCCAGGTGCATCAAGTCTAAGAAGGCACTCAAATTACTCAACTCTAAAGTTACTGCCTCCTTCTTCAGCCCTAGAGATCCTAACTGGGTACCCAAGATGTGCTGAATCAACTAACTTCCATTCTGCTCTTTCCTTTCTTGCACAACAACTCAACTTGGCTTTCATCATATCAACCAAATTTCTACTCCTAATTAACCATTTAGATATGAATAATGTTTGTTTCACAGTATCAAATATCATTACTCTTTAGATATATATGCTCTGTTATGAATTGAAGAAAAAATAATCATTCAACTTCGTTACTATGCAATAGGTTCTTCTTTGTTCCATCATTATTACAAACTAACATTGGAACAACTATTACATCTCTTTTATGCCACTTAGGGGTTTCTCCAACCACCTAAAATTGTGTTGTGTGAGTAAGTAATTCTCAAATACTCACTACAACAAATACTAGTTTTTCTGATAAAAATATTCATCACTAAAAACTATCGGTAAATTATTATTATTAAAAAAATTGTAATAACGATTATCATTTCAATGTTAAATTTAATTGTTACAGTTATTAATTACTTTCACTACAAGAAAAAAAGTGCTTTTAGAAACTAAATTTTTGGTTTCTAAAATGATAAAATTAGTCACTAACTTGATTAGAAACTAATTTACAAACTAATAGTCTTAAGTAGCTAAAATCATGGTCGTTAACTTTAGATACCAATTTAGATTCTAATTTAGAAACCAATTTAGTGACATTAAATAAAAACCAATTTAGTAACCAAATATATAAAAACTAATTTAGTGACCAAATGTGTAGAAACTAATTTAGTGACCAAATATATAGAAACTAATTTAGTGACCAATTATATAAAAACTAAATTAACAACCAATTTTATTGAAATCAATTTAGTGACCAAAATATATAGAAACTCATTTAGTGATCAAATATATAAATACAAAAAAATGGTCAATATATTGGTCTCTAAATAATATCATTTATTATAAAATATAATTTTATAATTTCATTATTTTTATTATTATTTATTTATTTATTTATTTATCAAGTATAAAAATCAATACATTTGACATATTTTAAGATCGTATGTACATCATATAGATAACAAGGTTTGATGAAAATAACTTTTCAAATAGCTATTCTAACTCCCCTTCATATGCTTCCTTCCATTCTCCTCAACACCACCGAACCTGCAGCTAAGATAAAAAATTACACAGCTGCACCTACTATCATACTCACTTTATCTGCCCTCTACCAACTATGGTTTTAGTTCCTGGCAGTGAGGCAAAAAAGATTGACATAGCTGAGATAAAACTGCATAAAAAACAGAACAAAAGACTTCAAAGCACATGAGAGTGACACATATTATAATTCTGCAACACCAACTATGCTGTCATTGACAACTTATAACAACTATTTCTATTGTTAGAAGTAATTTTATGCAATGTAGAAGCTAAGAGCTGCTGCCAATCATTACAAATGATTCAAACAGGCGTTTGAAAAGTAAAAAGCTTAATCTATCCTTTTTTTTGTGAACTTTATTCCATGAAGAGCTAGTGCTCAATGGTGTACCATGTGAGCTTTTGATGCTAGCTATAACAATAATAATCTTCCTGTAAAAAAAATAAAATAAAATTTATTAGCAAGATTGAAATTTAAAAATATATAGAATAGTGTAACAAAATTACCTTGATAAGGACTGAGTGGTTGACTGGGTGGTTGTGTTTCATCCTCATCTTGAGTTTCCTCAAAACTTGGTGGCATTGATTGACGATTAATGCTAT
>Ga0123342_1003635_pt1 | contig 24513 bp, 8 predicted proteins | sample Turbeawhitnodule_FD_89960 | JGI IMG/M metagenome (GOLD analysis project Ga0123342, IMG submission 89960) | Root nodule microbial communities of legume samples collected from Mexico - Turtle bean Mexico white nodule | ecosystem: Host-associated > Plants > Roots > Nodule | place: Mexico: Nepantla... | reverse complement strand
GTTTAAATTGTTAAAGATTCTTTGTCCAGGTAAATGAATAAAAAAAAAAACAAATTTCATAATTTTGAAACCTATGGTATTTTTTAAGGAGGTTCTAAAACATTTTATGGACGTTTTGAAACCCATGGTATTTTACGGGGGTTTTGAAACCCATGGTATTTTACGGGGGTTTTGAAACCCATGGTATTTTACGGAGGTTTTGAAACCCATGGTATTTTACGGAGGTTTTGAAACCCATGGTATTTTACGGAAGTTTTGAAACCCATGGTATTTTACGGAGGTTTTGAAACCCATGGTATTTTGAAAGGCTTTTCCTGAGGTTTAAAAAAACCCTGGGGAACACATTCCCCATAGATGGTTTAGCGGGGGAAACTACAACCCTGGGTAAATGACTTAATGGAGGTTTTAACCCTAGATAATGTAAAAATAAACCCTCGTTAAAACCATTTTTTCTTGTAGTGTAATAATAAGGATCATAGACAAGATTCAAATTCTTTTACTAGTGAACAAGTTCAATCGCTCTTGAGATTGCTGTAAAAATATATTGAACACACTATTAATCAGGTTCAACATCTTGGAAATGGTGAGCTAAAAAATCAAAAAGGTAATTTTTCTTGGATCTTAATAGTGGAGCTACAAATCACATTACTTGTGATAAGTCTCAATTTTTCACTTTGTTTAGAATTAAATAAACTCATATCAATCTTCCTAATGGATCTTGTGTCATTACTAATTATGCTAGAACCATTCAATTTGACAAAAAGTCACATCATTTGCAGTGTGTTATATATACCTTAATTTTTCTTTTAATTTGCCATCTATTGAATATTTGATTAAAAATTCAAATTGTAAACTAATATTTTTTTTCAAGACAGTTCTTCATATAGGATGATTGGTCATGTTGACTTGAGAGACAAATTCTATTACCTATGTAAACATGTGTTGTTCCTATAAAAAATAAATTTCCTCCCAATCCTGCAGTGAGATATGAGAAAAAAAAATACTTTTTGAAAATTGTAAAAGAATATGATATGGACCTTCAACATTTTAGATTAAGACATCCTATTGAAAACATTATTAGACACATTTGCAAGAATTTTCCTTATGTTCATTCGACTTTTGATAAATCTTGTGATATATACCATTTAGCCAAACATCATAAAGTTTTTTTTCCAACAAAGTGTTATTGTTTCTTTTAGTATTTTAAATCTTATACATGTTGATATATGGGGTTCTCTTGTTATTACTTTTGTGCATGGTCACAAATATTTCCTTACCATTGATGATGATTTTTCTAGGCATATATTTTTCTTATGAAATCTAGAGCTAAAGCCAAATCTCTTTTACTCAATTGTGTTACTTATGTTAAGAATCAATTTAATCATAACATCAATATTATTAGATCTGACAAAGGAAAAGAATTTAATTGTGATCATTTGTATAATAAGTTAGGCCTTATTCATCAAAGATCTTGTGTTGAAACTCTTCAACAAAATTCCGTTATTGGAAGGAAACATCGACATATATAAAATGTTACCCGAAACCTTTTTTTTTTCAATCGGGATTGCCAAAAATTTATTGGGTTTATGTTGTTATTCATGTTATCCATATTATAAACAAACTCCCTTCAATCACTCTTGATAAGAAAAATCCATATGCATTGTCGTATAATCTACCACCTACACATATTTGAATTTTTAGGACTTTCGATCTTTATGCTTTGCTACCACTTTAGAAAATGATAGGAAAAAACTTGAACCAAGATCCAGGAAGAGTGTTTTTCTTGGTTACAAAACTGGAATCAAAGGTTATGTGTTACATGATGTTAAATCTAAAGATATTTTCATTAGCAGAAATCTGATCTTCTATGAAAATATTTTACCTTATAAATTTAATAATAGTAACTTGAATAATAACATTAAATGCAATATTGAGTCAGTTCAATATAGTTAATTTTTTTGCTTAAGCCTATGAATGATTACATAAAGTATAGTAGTTAGACTGAGGACCCTGTCGCTTGCAATAATATTGATCATTACATTAGAGATGTTGTAGAACCAACAAATGCTCATAATATTGATGTAAGCAATGAGCCTAGATGGTCCAATAGAGTTAAGAAAATTCTTGCATTCCTCATGAACTATCATCATCAAGTAAACACTTCTTCTAAGACTAGATTTCCTTAAAATATTGTTAGTATCCTATATTTTCACACATTGAGTTATAAACATATCAAGAAGTGAATCAACATTCTAAGTGGATCTTGGCTATGAACAAAGAAATCTAAGTCATCCAAGACAACAAAACATGGTATTTAACTGACTTGCCTCCTAACAAGACTCTCATTGGATGCAAATAGAGAGACTCAAATCTTGTTTGGTTACCAAAGGTTGCCCGTTTGGTTGCTTTGGAAATTCTTGATGATTCTAGAAGGCTTGCTAACAAGCCTTACTCTACACCCCTCATGTGTGACCTAAAGGCCTTGCTCGAATGGAAAGTTCCTCTTATAGATCCTGATTCCTTCCGTAGATTCATTGGGAGATTATTATACCTCACCAATATCACCCTAACATCAGTTATGTTGTTCACTTCCTAAGTCAATTTGTTCAAGAACCCACCATTCAACATCATCAGGCTGGTCAACATATTCTTAGATACATCAAGACTAATAATGTTTATGGCTTATTCTTTCCTTCAAACCTAACATATAATTGAAAGGTTTCTGCAATTCAGATTGGGCTTCATGTCTACAAATCAGGCGGTCAACTATAGGTTTTTGCATCTTCCTTAGTTATTCTCTCATATCATGGAAATCAAATAATTAAATCACTATGTCTCGTTCTTCTTTTGAGGCAGCATATCAAGTTCTTGCTGCTACCACCTATGAAATACAATAGATAAGTTATTTGTTTCACGATCTACACATCGATTCCAACTTTGTTATTGTTTTTTATTGTGATAATAAGATCACTCGTCATATTGCTTCTTTCCTACCTTCCATGAGTGCACCAAGCACATTCTCATAGACCATCACGTGGTTTAGGAAAAAAATACAGGCTAATATCCTTCATTTTCTTCCCATTCTCTCAAATGAACAACATGTTGATGTTTTTACTAAAGCTTTCAATCATATTGTTTCCAAGATCATCATATCCAAACTTGGTATAATAAATATACATTATCCAATTTGAGAACAGGGTATTCATAAATACTCGTGTTGTATGAATGCTCTGCGTATTGTGTTATGCAACTGCTTGTTTTCCATTTCCATGTATAATTGCTTTTGTAGTTTTTTTTGTTTTCTATTGCTTTTCATATAAAGCCTTGTGCGTATCAGGTGTTGTAGCTTTTAACTAGTTAATCTTTTTCTTTCTCTCTTTCTTTTGTTATATGTTTCCTTCTCAAAGCACACGGTCTTACAGAAAAATGCACCTTGACATTCGTGCCATTAGCTCCACAATGAATTATATAACTATAAGCACGGTCTTGGATGAAGAGGAAAATAAAAAATTTTAGCTTCTCATATTCTGATTGGTTCTTATATCTTGTGACCTGCTTCCAATCTTTAAGTTAACATGTTTATATATTTAATTCTGAGTACTCTAGTTTTTAATATTCTGGTCAAATTTAGTAAAATATGATGTATAAATTTTAATAGGTTTTGCTTAAGGGTATTCTTTTTTGGCTTTTCAGATGGAAGAAATTATGTAAATGGAGCAGAGCCAAAAGGGGAAGACAGGTAATAAGGAAGGATGAAGGACTTAATAGAGAAAGCAAGCTATTTGAAGAAGGGTGGCTAACATGGAGTAGTAGATGCAGGGTATATAGGAGCTCAAGGTGCTAATGCAATATGGATGGGAACATCGGTGCAAATTATACAGAAAATCAATACAGAGTTCAAAATTCATGCATAGGAAGTTGTTAGGAAACAACAAAAATCTATTAACTTGGGAGTGGTGCGGAAATAAAAGCAAGATTCGTGTAAGACATGGTGAGGTAGTGCTGGAAAATTTGATTAATCAGCTACGCGTAAGGAACTAATAGCTAGCAGATTCAATCTCAAAAACTAAGAGTAGATTCATCTTATAGTGCAATTAGTTTGTCCTTTATGTAACAGTAAATTTAAAAGGTTTGGTGCTAAATGACTTTGTGTGTCTTGCTCAATGGTAAAATGATGTAGGTACGCAAAGTCATGGAACATAGAAAGTGAATAAGAGAAAATAGTTTCTGAAGGGTAGGAAGTATGAATGTGTTTTTAGAGGATATATAACTTTTGTAGGTATGTAAGAATGCTTTAAAGATTATTTGGATATAACCTTGTATAAAGGTTGAAACATCCTTGAAATCACTACAAGAAAATCATTAGATAGAAACCAAAATAATTAGTTGTAATAGTAACTAAATTAGAGACCATTTTAGAAACTTAAAAAAATTTTGGTTTCTAAATTAGTTTCTATTATTGTTAAATAGTTTCTAAATTGGTATCTAATTAGCTACCAAAGTTTTAACTACCAATTATTTAGATTCTAAATTTGGTAGCAAAAATCTTGGTTGCTAATTAGATACCAATTTAGAAACCATTTAACAATAATAGAAACTAATTTAGAAATCAATTTTTTTTAGTTTATAGAATGGTATCTAATTTAGTCATTATAACAACTAATTATTTTTTGCTCTAAAATTGGTTTTTATTTCATGATTTTCTTGTAGTGAATGCCCCATTAAATATATTTTATTCATTGTTTATAAAAAAAAAAAAAACATGTTCAATAGGTTGTATATTTTTATTGTACTTTATGTATCCTAAGAAACACAACCTTCTAAATGTAATTCCACACTTAATTAACTTATAATCTTTCTGTTTATTTTAACTTCTTGTTCAAAAAAATGTGTACACCCTCTTAACCAAAAAATACCCTCTCTTTGGTAAGATTTTTCTTTCTCTTAGTCCAAGCCTTTTCTGCTTTCAACCTCTTCCATGCTTTTAACTTCCATTGTTAGTTAATTGGTTAACAGTACAACAGTAATTGTCCACGGATAGAAAATGGTTGGTAATATAGTTCTTTTTTTATTATATAATCATAAAAGTCTTTCAAGATTTCATAATAAAAAACAAAAACAGTAATAAAATGTTCATCATACTCCTTGTACAATTCTCTTCCCTTTAAGATGTTAAAAATTCCTGCACACAAATTAGAAAATATTTGATAAAAATAATATACTACGGATGTTGCTAACTAGTGTGTTTAGGGCATTGGGTTGGCCAAGGAATTTTAAAGGTGAAGTTTTTAATTGAAATTATATGAAAGTTAATAAACATACAAGGAAGTGTATTTCTCTACACTCAAATATATATTTTTTAAGATGGCATTTGTTAAATATTAACAATTAGACTAAAATATCATTATTTATTACATTACAAATCTTTAGATTTTATAATTTTAGTAATAGTTATTAAAAACTAAATGAGGATGTATTCGAGAGAGAAAATATTGATTAAACTTTAAAATTCTAAAATATTATTGACCTTTTTTAATAACAAAAAAAAAAACTAGGTTAAAACATCTTTATAAAATATGAAATGAAGACAAAAATAGAAGCTTGTAGTATCTTGCATCCCAATTGCTTCTACTCATCACCACCTTTTTGCTATAGTAACTTTCTTTCTTTTTTATTAACAAAAAATAAAATAAAATAAAAGTAGAGTATTTGAGCAATACTTAATTAACCATGAAGGGTTATAGTAGCTCTCTAAAAGCAGCTAAATAATGAACTAAATTACAGGTATGAGAGCTTTTCAAGCTTCAACAATTTTTAGGTCAAAAGTGTATGTAGACTAACTAAATAGATCTTCAATCAAGGTGTTGGAAGTGTTTGAACGTATGTATGCAAGCTAGCTAATGGTTGGAAAGCTTAAAATTTTAGGAAACGTGTGTTCTAGCTTATTACACATCTAGATGTTGATATGAAAGTTGATTTTTCATTACTCAATGCTTAATCAAAGAACCAATTAATGGTCTGAATAGCCTGACATTAGTTTTAAGAGCGTTTCACTTGAAAAGGACTTTTTTTTAGGTGCTTTAAGGATTTGAAAATTCTTTGCTCTCTAATTGCAGCCCTTCCAGAATCAATCAATCAATCAATAATAAATTCAAAATCTCAAATACGTAATACTTCATGGTTGCACACCACATTACCATAATTCTAATTGAGTGTGTTGAAACATCATGCCTTATCTTTGATTTTAGAGAATGTGTTTTGGATTCAATGCTAATATTTAAATCAATTTTTATAATTGTCCTTGAATTTTGTGTGAAATGGTGTTTTACTTAAAACAAAACCACACTATGTTATGTTGGTCAAATTCATGGTTGGTCAAATTTAATTGCAACGTTTTCGGCGAGAATATGTGAAGAAGATGTTTACCCTCCATTGCTGAAATCACAATGTTCGGAGTAGTTTCCCTAACGTACAATTGTCGTTTGTCAACCACACTTATCATCATCATCGTCATCATATTATTATAACTTGTAATAATATTGAGGTTCAACTTATCTAAAAAACTTGAAAAGAACATTTGTTAAGAAAATATTACTATCATCTCATGTAACCCAATAAAAGAATAATAAAATATGTCGTGAAAAAATCATTAAAAAAAATTAATTTAGAAATAAAAAATAATTAATCATTATATTAATTAAAAATTAATATTATTTTATAAATTTAAAAATTATTAGTATTTAAAATAGTTTTTATTATTAATACAAATTTATAAAATAGTTTCTAAATTGATTATAATACCAAGATTTTACTTAATTATTTTAAATTTTAAATTAATGTTTAACTATAAATTAGTGATTAATTTAGAATCTAAAATAATTAGTAACTAAAATTTTGATATTAATATTAGATATCAATTTAGAAACTACTTTATAAATGTTTTAATTTATAAAGAAATATTTAATTTAGTCTAATTAATTTTTTTTTTTTTATTAGATGAAGAAATAATTATTCTATTATTAAAAAACTATAAATATTAAAGGTTTAAAAGCTAGAAGGTAGAAACCCTAAGTTAATGTTATGAAATATTTGATTTAGATTCATTGTTTAGTTTTTACAAAACATGTTATGAGTTGAGTATAATATTTATAAATCCTGTGTTTTTGTCTCCTTGGAGTACGGTTAACCTAGATTTTGACGTGAGATATTTGGTATAGTATGGTATCCATTGCATTGTCATTTTCAAGGAATCAAACAAAAGAATAGCTCTCCCATGCAAGGTCTACCATCAAACCTTCAACTAATATATGGACCCCAGACACCATTTTCTGAGCACATAATTTATTATTTCTGTATCATATATTAGGAAAATAAATTTTCATCATAACGAATATTTGACAGGTAGGTTGAATCAAAAGGAAGAACAGTCACCCCACCTTGTTCCTAGCCATCTACCATTTCCATATTTAATTTCCCTCACAAACACGCATAATATGAAAAGGGTGCACGAGATAAAAGTAAATAAAAAGTAAAAGGAAACCATAAATGTGACACATGATTCCTTCCTACACCTCCCCCAATATCTTCCTTCCTCTCTAAATACCTTGGAAGATACAAAGGTGTATATATATCTTAAACAATGAAAGAAGCTCGATTGAAAAAGAAAGCATAAAAAGGATCATGTACTCTTACAACTAGGCATGGTAAACTAGATTACTTGTGCATGTACTATTAATTAATTAATTAATGACTACTCTTACAAAAACTTTTTATTTTATTTTATTTTATTTCGCAATCTCGTGTATCTAATATGTTATTTGTTAGTGTTCACCCAAGGTAAGCCAATCTTGGTGTGCCGGATATGTGAAGATAAGAACAATAATTATAAAATTTTGTGTAGAAGTTTCAAATAGTGAGGTTGAAACGTGCGTAATGATTGAGATGCGTTTAGTAGCTGAAGATGGCATTGTCCTTCACAACGAAAGGTCCAAAACCTAACTGTGGAGGCAAAGTTTGGTTGCATTTGTTTATTACATGTGGGCGTGAAAACTCATACATGGATACGACACAAGAAGCCAAGTGTCTTCAAGTTAATTATATGTACTTTACTTCCTATGTCATTCTTACACACAACTTTTCCAATTGCCCATACAATGTATGGAGGATTATTCACATGGCGTCTAGTAACATTTATGTCTTCAAATGATGAAGGTTTATTTGAATAACATCAACGACCACTAATCAACATTTGTTTTTGCGTTTTAGGTTATATGTTTTAGTTTATCAAATGGATTTGTTTTAGGATATATGTTTTGGAGTTTTTAAAGTATTCATAAACGTGATTTTTGTTTTTGTTGGTTGTTTTTTCTCATCAATCTTTATCTTAAATTTAATTTTGTATATGGACTGAGACATCTTACATAATTTTTTTATAAAATTATTTTTTATTGATAAAAAAAATAACTAATCAACATTTGTGTTTCACTCTATTATCTTTATAAACAAATACATATGGGAGATGTATATGGATGTTAAAGAGAAGGGAAGAAAAAGTTATCTGAATTTTCATGTGTTTGGTTAGCCTTATTTTGTAGTGTTATACCCATCATGTGTGTGTGTTCACTGATGAAAAAGTAAGCAAAATGATATGGTTGTTTTCACTAGTAGGGTATAGGTTTTATTTGATAAAAAAAGCCTATTGGAATTTTCACCGATAATGTGATCTTTTGGAGTGGATTTTGAGTGGATAGCTAAATGATAGTAAAATGGAAGCCATCGAAAAAGTTACCTTGCTTTTATAGCTAGAGGAGAGAAAGGGTCTCAAAATACCTCAAAGATATAGAGTTTTGATTAATTAATTAATTAATTTGGGTGATTATTGACCAAGTCGAAAAGGAAACTGATCTCATTATTTTAATTGGGATAGTAATCAAGATTAACTGATTTGACCCCATTGTGTCTTATTCATTGACGCTGCCTCATACAGCATACATATATATATTAGTTTAATGTGAATAAAAGGTAATGCTATAATAGTGCAAATCGATGTTTAGGTACCTAAATCTTCGTTGCTTTCACATGATCGAACATCACCATGTTAACTTTTCTTTATACAACCAATTAAGCTGTTCACGATTGAATGTTAATTTTATAAAAACAAAAATGAGCAAGGTCCAATGGATCTTCTTTCTTTTCCACCTACAAAAATAATAAATAAATAAAACAATACCAAGATCAATAGGTAAGGAATTAATTAGAGAGATGAGAGATACCAATTAGGATTGATATTTTAATTGAAAATGTTGAACTAAAAATAAATATGTTTCTGAATTAATTTAATTTGAATGAACACTAACAACAATAAAAAAGTTTGAATGAACTCAAAATTAGAAAGATCACCAAAACAATGATACAATTATTTTGGTACTTTTTTTTATGAAAGATATATTTATTTGTATGGAAAAAATCAAACAAATTAATATAAAAGAGGATTGCTATATGAAAAAGAAATAATGAAGAAAAAGGATACTATAATTAAAACTTGAAAGGATTTATGTGCAACTCAACTGATAAAAAAATTACACGTAAATCAGGAAAACAGAAGATATTCATGTGAAAATATACTTTTCAAAACTTAAATTGTATGCAAAATGTAAAAATAATAAGAAAATTACTAAGGAGAAACTACGAACTATATAAAAAAAATTAACAAGGTGAATAAATATAAATATAGTTCTTCTTATATTTTTTTTATTGTTTTAATGGTGTAATTAGTACATAATATTTGTAACACTTTAAAAGTACTCTTAATCTCTATATGTAAACACAATTTGTCTGGTATTTTATGTGTCACCTATATTTATTTATCATTTTTTTGAGATAGACAGTTGCACCTAGTTGATGAACAACTCCTTCCTAGTACTTTCATAATTTATTGAGAATAATAAATTTATTTTCTCTTTTTTCAATAGATTTATCTATATTCAAAATGTTTTTTTTTCTTTACAAATATTATCAAGAAACTTTAATTATCACCAACCACATATTATACGCACTACTAAATCAAAGAATTCACTAGATTTTACATCCATGTCATTTTTTTAACAATAGATTTTCATCTCCACATAATTTTTTCAATAACAACACTATTTTATATTTTTTTATTTCATTAATATTTCATTATGCCTAGTGTTTTTTCAAGAAGTGGTAAACTGAAAATAGGCAGTTTATATGAAGGCCACTTTACCATGGGTAGGATAACATATTTGCCAACTAATCACACAAATTGATTAAATAATCTTTGAAATATATTATAATCATTTAGTAATATAATTTCAACACTTGTGATAAATAAAAATATGTAGTTAATTATATTTAATTTCAATAGTTTTAATCTAATTTAATTATTTTTTATATTTAAATTATTCAAAATATTGTTTATAACGTTTAGATTCTAATCAATTTTATTTGTTCACAATATAAACAAAAATTAATTGAAATATTTTATCATTTTATATTTCAAAATACTGAAAATTTGCTATACAATTATATAAATAGAAAAAAAGATTGTATTTTTTTTAATACACACACACACACACATATATATATATATATATATATATATATATATATTATGAATAACATAAGTTAAACGCTATAGTTTATTGAAAAAAATGTGATCCAATAATGTTTCACACAAAATAAACCCTCATATTGTGATCTAAATAAAACGACAATTATTTTTAGAAAGTTGCCAAGACAATTGAACGATTAAGAATTAATATAGAAAAATTATTATAAATCATTTAAAATTATAATTTTTTTAGCTATTAATTAGTAATGCAAAGTCATTAAAAAAAACATTTTTAGTGAACTAAACTTGAAATAAAATATAAAAATTAATATTTTTATATTTATCAACAATAAATATTCAAAAATTTATACACGCATTGCATTTACCAATAAGTAACTTTAAATTTTGACTATAAAAAAAAATACTTCTAAGTATAAATAAATTCAAGATTGTTTTTAATACAAAAATATGTAATTTATTTTTAAGTGGATATTTTATGAAGAATCAATAAACAATTAAAGACTTGAAGACAAACAACAAAAGTGGAAGAAGTCACTTAAGTTATCGTCGCACACCAAAGTTTAAACATCACATAAAGAAACATCAGACAATTCATTGAAAAGCATAAGAAGATTGACGCATTAGAGAATCGAACAAATCCAATAACATATTGGATGCTTAACAAGATCATATATAAATTTTAGTGAACTAGACTTGTAACCCTTCATTGAAGATCCCGACACATGTATAACCTACTTATGAGATATTTATGCTTTTTATAGTACAATCCATACATAAAATATATTGTTGTCCTTATTCTCAACAAAAGAAGTATAATATTAATTGTCACACAAAATTCAAACAATGTTTAAAGATTTGATATCAATGACAACACACAAGCATTGAGTCATTATCGATCTTTTTGAGACACATATAAATAGAAGCTCGCCACACACATAATGACATGACAAACATTTATACAACACTTTTATGTGCATAAGTTCCCAAAATTTTCATTCTTTTATGTGAGAGTACCTATAATAAAGAGTATTTTCATTGTAAATTTTTCACATTTATGTTAAGTTAGATTCTAGAAAAGGAGTGTTGTATTTCATATTCACTCAATCGAGTGTGAAATCTTTTAAGAAATAAATTTATTGTATAATCTGAAGAGGATTTGTTTACTTATCTTGGAGAAATATTGTGTACTTTTTGTCACTACCTAAGATTACAAAGATATAACACTGTTATGTATGACTCTTTTTGTATATCAGATACTTGGGTATCTATTGGAAGGGTAGCAAATTATGACTGTTCATTAGGATTAGTTTTTTTGACCCCACTATGGTTTGGGTTCTAAAATTTAGGGGTGATTTATACACTAGTTGAGGAGTTTATATATGTTTTGTATGAATCATCCTTGATTGGTTTCCTGTACATGTATAAGGGTTGAAACACCCTTTTATGCTTGCCATTAATTTATTCTTTTGTTGATAAAAAAATTGTCACTAAATTCATAGGTAGTTTAGTGGATAACATGGAAAGACTTTGTGTACTCGTGTAAGTCAAGTAATAGTAAGAATATTTGAAAATATTTTATTACTTAATAAAATCCTTTACGATTTGTACAAAAGAAGTAAATGTAGCCTTGGTTTAACGTAAACTAATTAAAACCTAAAATATTCATTATCTATTTCTATTACTTGCACATTATTTTTCTTAGACGTTTGTTAAACAAATTTTAAAAAGTTTTGTAAATGTGTTTCTAAAGCCTTTAGACGACCCCTTTAATCGCCAAATCGGAGAATTTGCAAAAAAATCTCTAAACAATGTTTTAAACTCTTTTCAACTCCTTTATGGAGCTAATTTTTTCTTTCATAAATTATCTTTTTTTAAAACATGTTATTATTAGGATTATTTTATATTTTTTGAAGCATTGCAATTCGGATTTGAATTTTAAATTTAAAAATAGATAAAACTAAAATTAAGATGATTCAAATTTGGAGAGAAGAAAAAAATGAAGGTTGAAAACTAGAGACGAGTCATCCTTATTAAAAAAGCCCAATGCTTCTTTTATAGATCTTGTTCTTTTATCTTTTATGTTTGCATATCTATGGTGTTTATGTTTATCATCATGCATTAAAAGATACGATAGGTATAAGCAATAAAAAAATATTTTCTTATGTGCTTTGAATCTCTAGTACATCTTCTTTGTTTCTTCTCTTCTATTAGTTAAGGAAAATTGTGAGCACCTTTATTACTCAAATATGTTTCTTTTTCTTTTGTTTTTTCTTTTGCTTACACACTATTTTTTTAATATTTTAGGGTTTAAAGATCAAAGAATGACCATAGACTTAGAGTTTCACACAATCTTGTTTTATAAAATGTAAGGTAAATTTTTCCACATTTTTTTTTATTTCAAGATTTAGGGGATTTGTTTGTTCTTCGTCATGTCTCCTTTTGATGTGAGTTGATTTTAGGATTGCACATTTTTTTTGGTTGCTCTTGATTATGATTTTTTATTTTTAGTAATGCAAAGTGAGAACCCAAAGAAGATCCTCATTGGACACGAACTTAACCAAGTGGTTAAGTAAGTGTGAAGGTTCACTTTTAGAGGACAAAAGGAAAAACACAAGTATATGGCGACTATGATGAATGGAGCATATATTAAATAACCAAGGAAGTAAATGATGAATGAAGGTGACCAAAAGAAAAAGACATAATCAGAAACATAAGATGGAAGAGTAAAATGGCGTAATGAAAGGATGGAGAAGAGATAAGGTGAAGGAAGCTTATGGAGAAATGGAGAAGATGATCACGCCACTTGGAGGGTGAGAAACTCCAAGATAAGTGAAGGAAAAACTGCCACTTAAAATGCTCATACACTCAAGATAAAACCCAAAATAATTTAGGAGACAAATTTCACTAATCACTCAAGCAAAGTTTTTTTACTATATTCAAAATCTAGGTGAAAATAGATAGGCAAGACATCCTATTTATAGGAATGGGTGCCTTGGTGGGAAAGATGGGGGAGGGGTAGAAGAGTCATAAGAGAGGGGCGACCTAGGGGTTGACCTAGGTCAAAGTCGCCCCTAGTCCTAGCTTATAGAAGCTAGGGCTACCTCCTAACCCTAATGAACTTGGCACAAGCTAAATTGATAAATACACCCCCCTATTATGCTATATGGACAATACTCTACTGAAATTAAAAACAAAGAAACTAGTTGGTGCTCAGCTCCCATGGCTTGAGCTCTGCTCATGGTGATCCTCTAAGAAATGATGGACTCTGAAGCACTGACTAATGTTCTCACCGGCTGGAGGTCGGTCGGAATTCAGGTGAGTTCCGAGTAGTCTCCCTTCAAGCTCTAGTGATTTAGCCTCTAGGGAATGAGAGGGGCTCAACTTGCAGAAAATACTCTGACACTTAAGTCAATAAGAGCATTAAGTTTCTGTATATAAAGTGAATATAGTGCTAAAATTCGAGTTGAGAGTACTCCATGTGAGTGGTCATCTATTTATAAGTCTTCATGGGCTTGGATCTTCAATATTGGTTTCTCCTAGGCTTTAATGTGGCATATTATAGTATTCTTTCATAAAATTTGAATATCATGTATATAAATCGGAGTATTATGTAATATAATCAGAACATTTATTTAATGTAAGCATGGATATTGTGCAAGTAAGTCAGAACATTTAAAGCGGTCGAGATTTTGTGCCTTAAAAACACGTTAGTTATGTTGTGACGAGATTGCTTATTCTTGATATTATTTTAACAAGATCAACGAACTGGGTTTTAGGCCCACCTTACCGCGTTTTAGGCTTGCTCGGTCGACCTTATCAGACTACCTAATGGGTCGGTCTATTCGGCCCAATTCCTAGCAGTCTCGTGACGGTACAACTAAATTAGAGACAATTTCATAACCTAGATAAATTATTGATATAGTTTCTATTATTAATAAAAAAATATAAAATAGTTTTTAAATTGGTATCTAACCATTAGTTACCAAGTTTTTAGCTACTAACCGCTCTATATTCTAAATTAGTCTTTTAGAGACTAATTTACAATCTAAAATATTAATAGTTAAAATCTTAATAGCTAATTTAAATACCAATTTAAAAAGTATTTTATAATTTTTTTTATTAATAATAAAAATCACTTTAGATACCAATAATTTTTTAGTCTTTAAAATATTATATAATTTAATCAATATAGTAACTAATTATTTTTTATTTCTAAATTGAATTATTATTTAATGATTTTTTTGTAATAATATGGTGTAACTTGAAATGAATTTGAAAAGAAAATTTATTTTAAATTGACTATAATTAAGACTTGCACATTTATGGTTTGGTTGCTTTTCTAAATTATTTTACAAACTAGACATCATTTAATTTTTGTCTTTTCGAAATAAAAGTTTGATCTGAAATTCTTTTTTAGTCTCTTAATTTAATTATATTTTTAATTAATAATACATAACTTACCTAAATTCTAAATCTAAACCTTAAACTTTTATATCTCTCACTTCTTACTTTGGTTTGGTTGGTGTTGATACTATATGATTTCAATTTGTTATTTTCGCAAATTGATTACAGTAGTATTTTAAAAAATCATATTAAAAAGAGATTTTGTTTTTCAAATAGACAATATTTATTTATTCAGTTAAGAATCTTTTGGAATAGTCATCATGAATCCAAAGGTGTTATTTTGAATTTGTTTTTAGTTATGTAAAAAAGATTTATCCTTGATTGTTGTTGGTGATTTAAATTAAAGTAATATTGCTTTTAATGTAGGGAGATAAAATAGAAGTGGTAATTAAAAAAAAGTTACTGAAATGGAAGGATAAGTTAAAAAGAATAAAAAACACTTATAGGTATTGTTGATTAAATTACTCTTTAAGAAGCTGGTTTTCACTAGTGGAACATTTGTTAAGGAACAACATTTTCTTAACATGCACTAGTAGGTATAATATTTTTAATACATTTATAGATTTTTGTTAGTTTTTACTAACTAATATGTTTTGATTTAACAATCATACTAAATTATTGATTTTTGTAAAAATGTTGCAAATATAATTGATACTTTCCATATTATATGAGTAGCTTAAATGCTTATCCAAAAAGATTGTAATCAAGTTGAAATTGAAAGATCTTTAAGTAGTAATTTTTTTTTAATGTTGTAATTTGAATTTGCTTTTAAACTAGTAGTGCCACAATTTAATGCTTTTAATCTTTGATTTCATTATAATGGTAATTTTCTTAATTGTATCATTTGGGTACAACATGAAACTAATATCATGACATATTATATGATCAAATAAAAAATTTAGTTCACTACTAAAAAAATCATTAAATAAAAATTTTTCAGAGATAAAATAATTAGTTGTTATATTTACTAAATTAGATATTACTTTAGAGAATAAAAAATTATTAGTATCTAAATTAATTTCTATTATTAATAAATAACTTTTAAATTGATATTTAATTAGCTACATAGGATTTAGCTATCAATTATTTAAATTTTAGAGTTGGTATTTCAAACTTAGTAGCTAGTTAAATACCAATATACCAAAGTTTTTTTTAGTCTCTAAAATACTATATAGTTTAGTCATTATAACAACTAATTATTTATTATCTCTAAAATTTATTTCTATCTAATGATTTTCTTGTAGTGATTTATAACTATTATTTTGATGCAAGTAAGGATAAAATATGCATAAAATTAAACATACAATAATATGTGAACACAATTTGTATTTTTAAAAATAACCATTATATTGACTATTTTAGAAAAATAAATTATATTGTTGTATTTTTATAATTAGTTAAATATTTTTATAATATCACGTCACTTACAACTCTTATTCAATATGATATTACCATATTTTGTAAATTAGTAGTATATTTCTAAATATAATATATCTATTATTTATTTACTTGAACTTAAATCTCAATAATTTTTTTATTGAGAGAATAAAAACTAAATTAATTAATTTAATTTAATACAATTAATTAATAAAAATCAAGTTTAGTTTTACAACTTAGCTACATCATTCTAATATTTACTAAACTAAAGTTTCGTGAATTTCATGAGATAAAGTTATTGTCAAGTTATTTATAATAGTATTAAATCATTATTTAAATGAAGTTATTGTATTATTTTAGTTTGATAAACTTTGAGTAGTCCAATTAAAATTTAGTTTTCTAGATCAGTTTCTACGAAGTTCTATTGTACTAATTAGTATTTAGTTTGTTAAGGTGTCAAACTATTAGAAAAAGTCATGAAAAAAAATTTAAATAAAAAGGTGAGTTAACTTTTTATTACTTAGTAAAATATTTATAATGTTAAAAAAAATCACAATAAATAATAAAAACTATAAAAAAAATTAAAAAGTAAAAAAAAAATACATTTAATTTTTTATTAATTATATTTTTCTTTTAAATAATTATTTGACGAAATGCATCCGTGATTATTCGCGCATTAATTGCTAGTTTTTTGGAAAAAAAAATTCTCTGGCCTCGAAACCCATTACACAAATTAAGAAGGTGATGCATTTAAGTTTCCCATTTACATGTATTGGGAAAGATCTTGCATAAGCATTTATAAAACAGATATGAAGAAAAATAAACCTAATTCTTCATAAAATTACATTAGTTTATACGTAAAAAATTCATACAAAGAATTTTCTAATATTTTTTTAAGTTTAATTTTCAATTCATACATTAATTAATTTTAATTTATGTAAACATTAATTTTTTTAGTTATTATTATTTTTCTTTTCTATTTAAAATCCCAACACCCAATATCAACTTACAATTCATTTATCTAATAAACCCACTTTCTCCTGTTTATCTAGACATAATCAATAAATTTATGTTGTTGAAGCATTTGTCTAGATCCACAATGACGAAAAAGCATTATTAAATTCCTTAGGCTTCTCACAAACATGGCCTTAGTCATCAATCAAGCAATTAAATTCCAACTTAGTGGCACTACAAGAACAAGAATGACTAGACATTTGAAAACCAATTTGTCGATTACCATTTTGGATGAATCTCTTCAAGCACAACCACTCAACATTTCTCCATCACCAGTATGCATAGGCATGGCTACAAATTCAAAAATAGCCGCAATATAATATAATTATAAATATTTATGAAAAAAAAAGAAATAGAAGGTGTATTCCTGGACCTAAATAAGCGGAGCAATATTCATTAATATTGGATATTAACCAAATAAGCAGAGTAATATTCATTAACAATATGAATATTAACCGCATGCAATTAATTATATATATCTTATTGGTAATCATTCTAAAACAGTTATATTCACATTTATGTGTGGACACCTATGAGGTATGGATGAACACTTCTTCTCTTAAATGACGTGTCCGTATTAAACACAAATATCGATGTCAATAATTATAGGATATTTATTGGTGAAGTTTTCAATTAAATAAATATTTGTTGGATTTCTAACAATTCTAGTACGATTCTAATACAATCTTAAAAAGAATAAATACAATAATTTTTTAAAATTTCAAATTTATTGTATAAATTTTTATTATAATTATAAAAATAATGAACAAATTCTTTTGAACCAGTTATGAAAAATAGTTTTCTGCTCTCAAATTTTTTTGAAACATACTAGTGCACATAAACATTTATTATCAATTTATATAATTTATAATTATATAATATATAGATTTATGTCTTCGTATCCTACATTTTAGAGATTATACGTATCTTTGTGTCTGTGTCGTGTCAGTGTCTATATCGATGTTTGTGCTAGATAGATGGACATTATTCCTTTGTAACTGAAGTGATTATTTGTACACTGATCTTCTCAAGTTAAGTCTATCAGTATAATTATAAAAAATATATTTTACTTACTCAATATTTGATACTTGTAAAATACTCGAACATTATAATTCTCTTATTGATTCATATTGATGACAATAACTAAAATTTACCACCTCAAACATAAAAAGACAAGGAATATAATTTATCTATCATATCTGTTATGTATAAATATGAGTATTGGCATTTCAGAAAGAGAGAAAAAAGAAAATAAAAGAAGAATTAAGGTGGGGAAACAAGAAGCAAAGATGGAGATGGGGTGGAATTTTGTCTTTTATGGCGAGGAATTTGTGCGTATACCAGATAATTTGGAAAGAAATAATAATAGTGTGTTGTGAAGAGTGACGTACATTAGAGAAACTATTATGATAGACCCCACAAATGGACGAATCTCAACATCAATCTGTTGCAGTGACGTAGGTAAGGGATGATTGTTTTCTTTGTCTCCATTCTAAGTTTGAATTCATTTGTAAATTCATGGTAGAGTTGTTGGTTGGTTTTTAGTGACCAAATTTATCTCATTAGACATATATTATTTGTTTGTATAACACAAGTGGAATGCTCCACACCCTCATTTTTCTAAGATTTGGCGGAATATATTATTATTATAGGTCTTTTTCATGCACAATCACATGGGCTAATGCATCATTTATTTCTTTAATTTCTATTTAAGCATAACAAACTTGGCCTCATCTTTGAAACCGTTTCATTTTATACAAAATACCTGCATGGATTCGGTAAGACTGTACCTATATGTAATATTATTTTTTAATTGAATATGTGACCCAATGAGAATCTACATCTACTTATTTATCTTAATTATTATCATCTCTTAATTTTTTCTCTTATAAATTATTAAAATACTTTTAGTTTATCAGATAATTTAACAAACTTAATTTTATTAATATATTTGCTCACTTGTTTCACTTTATTTGACTAATTCTTTTTCTATTATACTATTTTTATTATTACTTCTAATAACATTATTTCTACTTTATTTTTTCATCCACATCCTTTTGTTTTTATTCCCTATTTAGCACAAATTTTGACTTTTTTTTATAACACTATTTTCACTTTTAAATATATATAAAATTATAGTAAATTTAAATATTTATAAAATTGAAATAAAAGAATATTTGAAAATTAAAAATTAAATATATAAAATTTATGAAGAAATGTCAATACAAAAAAAAAATGAAATAAAACATTTTATAGGTATTTTGATGTAAGTAAATATTATGGGTAAAATAAATGTAAACCCTAGATCCTAAACCCTAAACCCTACACTTGAAACCCCAACCTTAAATCTTAAACCCTAAACCCTACACTTGAAACCCCAACCTTAAATCTTAAACCCTAAACCCTAAGAAATTATAAGAAATATTATATAATCATATTTGTTATTATAATTTATGACATATATTTATATATAACTCATTATTTACATAATCTTTCAATTTAAATATTATTTTTTTCTTAATTTTAATTTTAAAATTATAATTTATACATTTATTTTTTTATTTAACCTAATAATAAATTTATTCATTTTTTTATTATTATTACATACATATCATCAATGAATAACTTAATTTTCATTTATAATTTTTTAAACCATTTAGTTAATATTTTTTTTTTATAAAATATCCAGACAATTTTATTTAATTTTTACTATTACTTATTTTGATATCTTTTTAATTTTTCTTCTGTTTCAATTTTATAAATATTTAAATTCACTACAATTTTATAAATATTTAAAACTGAAAATAGTGCTATTTGAGAAAAAAAGTAAGAAACAATACTAGATAGGAAAATAAAAACAAAAAGGGTGCTGGATGGGAAAATAAAAGTGGAAATAGTGTTATTTGAGGAAAAAGTTCACTTTTGGACTTATATAATGTCTAACAAGTTCACTTCGATCTTCAAGATATTTTTTTTTCATCAGAACTTCAATTACACATTTTTCTTATATTTTCATTCAAATGATATATTACAATTCAGAAAACGTATAACTCAATTTCTTCGAATTAAACATATTGTAAGACACATGTTTGATAATTTATGTTTCTTTTCCATATTTTTATTTGATATTTATTTTTTTCATATAAAAGTGTTTGATAATCATTTTTGAGTATTTAATCATGTATACCCTTAATTTATTAAGTAACCTAAAAAACTTATCTTCTCTTTTTTTGTTCTTAGTTTCGTTTCATTTGAAGAACCATTCTTTTGTTACACAACTTTCATTCTTGCACTTGTTTCATCCCATTGTCATCCTTATTTTAATCATATTTTCATTTTTTTTATTTTTTTTATGTGTTTTGATGTAAAGTTTCATAAAATAATATCGTTGCAATCAATAACCACATTTGAAATATTATTCACTTTTAAGTTCGATGACTTTTGTCATTGTTCCACCCTTAAAACACACATCAATAAATAGAAGAATGATGTACATGAGTAGATATGTGACGTCAATCCTAGTAGTAAGTTCAATGTAACTTTAACATACACTACAAGAAAATCATTAAAAAATCAAGTTGAGAGACAAAAAATAATAAGTCACTATATTGAAGACAAATTGGTTTCTATTTTAGAGACTAAAGAAAATATTGGCATCTAAAATAGTCTCTATATATGAAACATTGTATAAAGAGGAATGCGACTCGTGGAAAAAAATGTTTGTCTTAGGTTTGGAAGTTAAGAATCCAACCTAAGAAAATTTTTGGACATGTTTTAAAAACAAGTTACTAACTAAAGACAACCTTTTGAAGAGAAATATTCTCTGATGACTCGAAGTGTCCTATATGTGATGATGAAGAGAAAACATTAGTTCATATTTGTTTCACCTATCACAAGGTGGATAAAATATGAAAAAGTGTTATGCATGGATAGAATAGACAATTTTTCTTATAAAATATTTAGCTCGTTTTGCTAACATAAGTTGGTAATGGAATCATTAACTAAAAAGGAAAAATGTTATGTTTTTATGCTATGTAATTGTGTGTTGTATTTGAAGAAAGAGAAATGATATAGTGTTATAAAGGGATATCTTTGTGAAAGTAAATTGATAATAGTATAAGTTTTATTATGGCTTGGTCTTGGAAGAGGTTGAAGGTCAAATCCTTTTAACTTACCTTTTTTTATGGCAATCCAATTTAGGATTATACCTTATAATAAGGTAAAAGAGGTTAATGGAGAGGGGACATTTTTAAGTTGATTTTAGGTTATGGTAGACATGGTGTATGTGGTAAGTTGGTTTGAAATGATGACGAAAGACATCACAACGCTACACATATTTTATTTTTTTTCAGTATAGAAGATAAAAAAGTGAAGGAGAATTTGGATAGTGGAGTAAATCAAGAACCCATGCTCATGATAATATGATTTACGTATGATATATATATATAATGTCATGTCAATACCTAAAAAGGAAGTTTATTTTTTTGATGTTGGATGGGAGATTCTATTACTTTCCCTAAAGACTATCCTTCAAGTTTGAGATTACGAGGTTCATGTGACATTTGTAGGTATAGAGTTATATAGTGAAAAGAGAAAGCCTAAATAATGTTTTATTAATATTGGATGTATTTATTTCAAATCCATTAGAGAGACTGAAGTTGATTGTGACTTTAAATACGTGATAACATTTAACAGATGAACACATTCAAGCATAATGTAACATATCACTATTTTAAAGTATTAGTGGAAAAACATCAAAATGTAGTGGCAAAAAGATAAGGTATATAAGCAAGAACACCACACAAAAATTTGTTCAAGTGTGTAATGTATGATTGACCTTTCAGTTATATTTTTCTACCACTATATTGTTAGGCTTTGACATTTTCTACACTACAATTTGTGGTTTGTTTTATAGTATGTTATAAAAGTAGGAAAGGATGAATGGAATTGATTGGGATATTGAATTTAGAAATTATATGATGTAACTAAAGGACTTTTATGACATCTCACATGAGAGTGTACTAAAGCAACCTATTAGATGTAGAATGGATTGAGAGGGTGAGATTTTGAGCCATGTTGATGAGGATGCAAACTATAGCTAGGTGTAAGAACCAATAATTTTTTTGGTCTAAGTGTAGAAGTGGTTCAACAAAAAAAACTTGAATATTTTATTAGTTAAGTTAAAATAAAGGTTATAAATAGAAAAATTACTATTTAGGCTTCATTTATATAAAACTACCATCTATATGTACTTAAAAATCATCTACCTTCTCTCTAAAGTATCTTACCCCTTATTAATATTTTCATAAATATGAGACTACCTTAAAGATCTTGTTGGAGAGTAGAACATTTTTGTTTGATTAGAATTTGTTTTTTAGAAAGGTCCTCTTTACCCATTTTTCTTGAGTTCGTTTTATGTTAAGAGTTTGCATGTGATGTTCCTTGGTCATCAATGAATATTTTCTAATACAGAAGTGTAGTGTTATGTTTACATTGTAAATTAGGGTTTTCTATGTACATGTTTAACTTTCATGTGAGAGTAGTAAATTTCAGAACTTAAACTTTGTTAAACAAGTTGTAAAAGTAAGGGAACTAATTAATTTTTTTTAGTACTTTAGGGTAGATGATTTGGTTTAAGAGCATGACTTGGTCATAATATTTTGAGTTTTGTTCAAGGAAGATGTTATTTAAAATATTCAAAGTGTTTTATGTTTAGATATGGATAATATATGTAATAAGGATTTTTGAGAGATTTGTTAGAGTGATTCTATGTTTGGAATATAGTTCATATTTATAATAGCCATTAGTTAGTAATGTATTGTATGAATGAGATATTGAATTGTTGAAAATGATTAATTTGTACAATTTGTGTTTCTGAAGTTGTAAATGGTTTGTAATATGACATAATATGTTGGTAAAGAGATGAAAATGAGGATGATTATATTTCTTCTTGCAAGTAAGAATATAATAATGCTTGAACTAGAAATACTCACTATTAGGATATTTTGAACAATATTAATTAAACTTGAATTCAGTTAGATGAGATATATTGCATATTTTGGTAATTAAAAAATGTAGAATCTTGCAAGTGAGTCAAATTAATTCAAGATGGTCTTATTTAGAAAGAAGTTCTCAATTATAAGATTAAAAATTGAACTAGAACAATGTCAAACCAATTTAAAAAAAATCTATGCAATTTTAGTAGAACTGATTTTTTGTATTGCATAATAGTAGTTGGGTGACCATTTTTTCATTAAGCGAAATTCATTTATTTAAACACTCAAGAGATTTGGTCATTGAGTGAATTTCATTTTAGTGAAACCTAAGAGTTTTATTCGATGGATGAAAAAAAAGTTGTTGGGCAAGCATAATTGGTGGCTGAGCAGAGAAAATGTTTTCCAAACTCTAAATAACATGTTTTGAAATGTTTCTAAATAATAAAATTGTTAATATTTCACTAAATTATTATAGTTATCAATCTATTATACTTTAATATTATTATAGTATGATGTATGTTATATTGAAATGTTTTTAGTATTTATTTTTATGTTAGAATGTTTTGATTTTGAATCATAAATTTTGATTATGAATTGTGTGTTATTATATGATTGATGATGAACATTATGCGATGTAGAATATGAAATGCATGATGTGGAAGGAAATATAAATGGAGTTGGAAAATATATGATGATTATGTTGTGATATGATATGTAGTATTTTTAGACAGTTATTTCCAAGGAAATAATACTATGTTGAGATATTTAGGTTGTGTATTTTATTTGAGATTCTAAAATTGATATCCTAACTCTACTATACTAGAATCACACAGAGGAAAATATCAGGTGGTGAGAGTCAAAAGAGGTTCTTATGACATAGTCTGCAATGTAAAAAAGACTTATGTATGGTCGATTACATGGATTCATCATATCACGTGAGTGTATGCATTGCAATTAATGTAGCCATTGGGCCGAGAGTTAGGTACTTGATTTTGATATATATTTAGTGAATGAATTGGATGTGTTATATGAGCGTGTATGGATGGTATGTGAATGAATTATATGAATTGTGAATATATATATATATATATATATATATATATATATATATATATGTTTTTATATATT
>Ga0123342_1003634_pt1 | contig 24522 bp, 11 predicted proteins | sample Turbeawhitnodule_FD_89960 | JGI IMG/M metagenome (GOLD analysis project Ga0123342, IMG submission 89960) | Root nodule microbial communities of legume samples collected from Mexico - Turtle bean Mexico white nodule | ecosystem: Host-associated > Plants > Roots > Nodule | place: Mexico: Nepantla... | reverse complement strand
TCACTATTCCAATTTCTTCTATTAATTCTAATTAATTGAAGAAATAATTTGAAAATAAAACAGCAAGTACAAAAATAAGTAATAACCCCCAGTAGAGACTGGTACGATTCAATTCAACATTTTTATTGAATTTTTTACAATTCTAATATAATTTTAAAAAGGATAAATACATTAATTTTTTAAAAACTCAAATTTATTGTAAAACTTTTTATTATGTTTACAAAAATAAAGAACAAATCCTTTTTTAACAGAAATATCTTTATACTAAAAAAATTTGAAACATACATATGCACATAAGTCTTTATTGCCGATTTATATAATTATATAATATATAAATTTATGTTTCTGTATTCTGTATTTTATATATTATACGTATTTCTGTGTTGGTGTGAATGTTTGTGCTACATAGATCACCAAAAATTAATTACTATTAAAAAACTAATTTAAACATTTTTTTAGTATATTTATTTAACTTTTACATTTTTTTATGAAGAAAATATTTCTAATTTGATCAAAAGCATTTTTTAATACAATTTTTATTGTAAATATTTTAAAAAAATTACATTTATAATTATGAAAAAAATCATTATTGTCTTTCGTGTTAAGATATTGCGTAATGTCATTTCAATTTACAACGGAAATTCAATTACAAAATATAAAAAATTTGGATATTTGAAAAAATAAATATCTTAAAAGAATTAATTAAAAATGTTCAAAATTCTTAAAACTTAACTGAGGATAAAATATGAATATTTAAAATTCCTATAACAAATATATAATTAAATTTTAAAATGACTCATGCAATTCATTTTAAGTAATAATTGAAATTATGTAGTTAAAGATACAGAATAACTGACGCTTGTCAACATCAAGTGGTTGAGGGTATTTAAAACCAATAATTAGAATATTATGGATAAAATTATATTAAAATAATGTTTAATATTGTTACAAAATGGATAATGTATTGAATGATAAAATTTATAAGGTCAAAATATCGGAAATTCGTTTTTCTTCTTTCTCAGAGCTTTTAACTTTAAATTCATTGAAATAATACCATTCAAATTAATCACTGCATTAAAAATATTTTGTTTTCATATTAAAATTTGATATATTTTCATCGTAGTATTATCTTTAAAAAATGTTTTATTGATTAAAAAATATAGTATATATATATATATATAGAACTAGGTTCTCTAGAGTCCAATAAAAGAAAATTAGATTTAAATATTTATAATTTTGTCTGACCAAATTTAGTGTCTAAAAATAGTTACAGAAAAATGATGGGTGGGACCCAGTGTTTGACAGTGGAATAAAGGCATGTGATGAATCTATGAAGGCATGTTAGATTTTGAAATGTGAACATCAGAGCCAAAATCTTCCAAAATTCAAACCTCTTTCCGAACGTTGACTACCTAATTTAAATATTCCACATCTTTCTCTTTTATCTCACCTTTATTCCATTTTATTTTATATTACAAAATAATAATTTATTCCACTTTCTCATATTTTTAAAAATTCTCTTCCTTATAAATTAACTAAATTGTGAATTTTGAGTATTTAAGTAAAATTGCTTAACTTGTAGGAGTATTTGCGTTTAAAAGTTAAAAATGTTTATTATATATTTAATTTAATATTAGTTGTTGATAAACTAACATCAATTATACCATATAATATATAACTGAGTGTAAATTTTATTTTAAAAATTGATTTTATAAAATTAAATTAAACTTAAAGTTCAAAGTCTATAATATCATGTTACTTGTTTCATTTGTTATCTCTTCAATGTTATATCATTTAGAATTTATTGAATTAATTCAGAAGTATTTTTGAGAAAAAATATTTCTTGGAATTTGAAATGGACTTCCAAATTTATAAGTTACTCTCAAATTGCACAATTTCTATGTCAGTCCATAAATCTTGCAAAAAGACAGAGTAGAGATTTTAACTTTAATGAGGTGCAGTATAGGGGTGTAAAAAGAAATCCCTGCTAATAAATGTTTTAGCCTTTTAGGCCCAATAACACATTCCAACTTTCATATTTTCTATATTTAAACTTTTCAAAGAGTAATATATTAAGATTTTGGTTTAGCCCGAAGTTTTTTTTATTCTATCTTCAATATTAGTGGGTCACTTTGAAAAAAGGGTTAAGTTTATATTAAAATTTGATAATATTTAAATATTTTATTCTATTAAATTTTGAGTAGTTTTTTTATTTGAGTTGAAATTTGATTAAAAATAAAGAGTTTCTAAGAGAAATTATTTGTATTTTTTTTATAGAACGTTATTGTAGATGATATGAATATAAAGTTAACATGGTCATATGAAAAATAATTTTTTTGTTTGAACTTTGTTTAAATGCTTGAAATTGAATATTATTTTGGTTTTAGCTCTGTTTCATAATATTTTGAATTTAATACTATTGATGATAAGTTAAATTAATAAAAGATAATGTTTGAGTTCGAGATTTGTTGTATAATTTAATACTAAGTTATATTGTTAGTCTACATTAATATTTGAAAGAGATTGAATAAGTGTGCTCTAAAATGTTTTTTTTTATACACTTTTTTATCTTAAAAAATTATTTTAATAGAGATATTGTCTGACGTAGGTATAGGAGTAATATTTATTTATTTATTTGACTTTATTTATATATATATATTATAATATATACGGTGTATTGTTTAAGTTTATATTTATGAATTATTACGAACTTTTCTAGAGGTTTTGAGAAAGGGAGCTTCTAGAGGTTCTGAGAAAGGTTTATAGTACAGTGGGTAGTTAATTTTTAGGATGTTACAATTATTTTAAATTTTAAATTTCATTAAATTACAATATTTTATTTCTCTAATACTATTTTATGTTACTTAATTATCTGCTGTAAAAATACTTCTCAACTATCAATTTAAATATTTTTTATATTTTCATATAATAGTAATTTTGCAAAAGAAAATGGTTCTTCATTATTTTTCTTACCTTTTAAACTCTTAAAATATTATTTTTTTAACTACAGTCTATTTTTTTTATCATACATTCAAAATGTTTGAAAAAACTATAATGAATAACTTATGCATCATTATATTAAAAATGAAAGAAAAAAAATGTTTTAAATTTAGGTAAAATAACCTTAACCAACTACTTATATAGAAAGTGAAGCAGTGAATGCGATCCAGATTTCAAAAACACAAGTTATTATGTTTACAATTATTGGGGTTATACAATAATTGTATAATTTTGATTAAATATATAATTAAAACAGAAGATAACACTCTTTTCGATTTCAACAATTTCGAGTTTCAAGGGATGAATGATGCATTATGAGTGCCTTCTAGTGGGACCCAACAAGGAACCGTATGACCTACATTATTTATCATAATTTATACACTTTTTTTTTAACACAATATTAATTAATTAAAAATATAGTTTTAAAAAAATATATTAAAAATTCTACATATAGTATATAATTTTTTTTATAATATATAATTGCGTCTAAATCTTAGATTATAAAATTGATTTTATGAGTTGAGTTAAGTATTTTTCTTAATATGATATAAAGTTAGTGATCTTGAATGTATTATAATAATAATTTGTTAAATTTATCAGATATTTTTTTATTGAACAACTTTCACATAAATAACATTTTATGAAATTGAGTTAGATTTAAAAATTATTATAAAATTAAGTTATTATTAATTAATAATTTTTTTATGTTGTAAATGTGTAACATGTATTCTCATATATGTTTAATCAAGGTATTTTTTTATAAAAAAATAATAAATAGAAATATTTTGTAGATGGTATAACTATTATACAATCATAAAATTAAGGTAATGGTAGGTAAAGTATATTTCATTTTTATATACTTTTACTTATTTTTTGTTTTATCTTTGATTTTTTAATTAAATATATTTAGCTTCAACTTCATTGTTTTCATTTCTACTCGTCGTTTTTTTTCATCTACTTTATTATTCAGTTTTTTCTTATATATATATTTGGTGTTTTAAAGATAATGTATGAAAATTAAGAAAGTTTAGAAGTTCAAATTATTAAATCCCTTTATATTTCGATCATATTGCTAACACGATTTATTCTTTTCACACGAAACTATTTTTAGCTTTCGTAAATATTATTTATTTTTCATTTAAGACTGTAAATAAAATAATGTTACTTAAATTAGAGAATCAAATAAAGAAAACATAGAACATATATATGAAAGTAAATATTTTTAATAATAGTAATAATAATACATTGGAGGCTAAATAAAATTACGAATATTTTTTTTATAAATGATATAAATATTAAACTCTCTACCATTCTTTATTTATAAAATATTTAATTATAAAATTAAGTTCACAATTTTTCTGCAAGTTTCCTTACCACTATTTAAAGTAATATTTAACAAGTTAAAAATATGTAATTAGTACAAAAGATCACAGTTGAATATATATATATATATATATATATATTATATTCCAAGTGAAATTAACATTAAATCTCTTATACAATGTCATAATCATAAGTTTTACCAGAGCTGCAAGCTGCAGTGGTTTAGAAACTAGTTAGCTTTAGTTTATAACAGTTATGTTTTCCAAAAATACATTCAAAATATTTTTTTATTAGTAATTATATTTGAAGACATTATTATCTACAAGAGTGGGATAATTTTTTTTTTGACTGAAATAAGTTTATTTTTTAGAAAATTATGGATATAAAGAAATAATATAAAATTGTTTAAAGATAACATAATTTATAACTTTTGACATATTGAGGTGGAACTGTGAAAAGTCGTTGATTAGTCACATAACTTTATATTTTTCATAATGAAGTTGTTATGAAATTGGAAAATACGACTTTTTTTATATTTTTATTTTTTTAAAAAAATAAAAAAATTATCCCAATTTTGTGGAAACTTCCAGTCCTAAAGATATTTATTTTTCAACCAATAAAAGGGATTTTTTATTTTAATAGTGGAATAAATAAATTAATACTTAGAGAAAATAATTGTAAAAGGAAAATAGTGAAAGGTGTGAGATTCAGTGCCAAAGGAAATTGGATCTAAAAATTTGATGACAGCACAACATGGTGTTCTGTTGTGGGACCCACAGATTAGAGACTCCACTTTCAACTCAACACAAACCCACTAACCAACCACACTCTCCTGTCTCATTACCTTTCTCCTACGTCACATGTCTTTTCATATATAATTATGAATTTTATAAACTGTTAATAAAAATTTATGTGCATTTTAATTTTTTTTAATAAAAAAAATTTCTCAGTTTAAAATAGTTTTGTTTATTATTTTTATAATTATAATAAAAAACTATACAATAAATTTGAATTTTTAAAAAGTTAATATATATATATTTTTTAAATTGGATTAGAACGGTATTATAGTCTATGAAACTTGGACACTCTTCTTAAATGACGTGATCGGACACCGACATTCGTATGACACTTATAGGATACATATCCGTGAGGTGTTCAATTAAAAAAATATTTGTTAGATTTTTTACAATTCTAGTACGGTTCTAATACAATTTTGAAAAGAAAAAATACATTAAGTTTTTAAAAATTCAAACTTTATTGTATAGATTATTATTATGATTATAAAATAAGAAACAAATCTTTGTGAACATGAAAAACATCTTTTTACTCCAAAAAATAATCTGGAACATACTTGTGTACATAAACCTTTATTGTCAATTTATATAATTCATAATTATATAATATATAGATTTGTGTACCTGTGTTCTACATTTTAGAGATTTTATGTATATTCGTGTCCGTGACATATTAGTGTCCGTGTATATAGATTATAGTTGTTAAAAATCTAACTAATATCTTTTGAATTGAACACTTTAGAATAATCTACTAATCATACATATACGTGTGTCTGACACAAACATTTAAGACACGTGTAGAAGTCTAGTAAACACAACGCGTTGTTTTTAACATGTTATCAAAACATAAACACATGTAATCAAGTGTGTTCTATTAAACATGGGATTCAGAAGATAAACAAATTTCCACAATTACAAAAGGCAGATAAAAGTATAATTAATTTTAATATTTAATATTTTGAATAGCATTCATGATTTATTTTTAATAGTGGGAGATATTTATATTTAGTTCTATTAATATAATATTTAAAAAATTTGACGCAGAGCCGAAAATGAAGGTTTCATTATCTGTTTCTGTTTATGGCTTGAATCGACGTCACTATATATACCAAGAGCACGATAATAAAGGTGAAAAGGCAGCGCCAGAGAGTGCACCACCGTATCTGTCGCTGCTATATATTCATTTCCCCTTTTCTTTCGTTTTTCTTTCTCTCCGCTTCCTCTTTCTTCCTCCTATAATTCTTTCACTTCTTCTTCACAGGTACGTTTCACTGTTTCGATCCTTTTCGCATTTCGTTTCTCCTTTTCTCTGGATCTGGATTTCTTCATTCCTTCATTCATTCATGTCTGCTTCCTCTCTCTTCACACTGCAATGCCCGCGTTTACCAACTCAAACGCTTTTAATTTATCTCTTTCTTTGTTTGGTTGCACGCTGAATGAATAAGCCTTGAAACTTCTCTGGTTGAACTGATTGTTACGTGCACCGCATGCTAATGGAATCGTGTTTTTGTTGTCATCGGATCGGATGGGAGCGTCGATGATGTCCTCAATCCTTGTTGTTTATTTCATGTATCAAACAAACAAAAAATAGATTTCAAAATAGTTCTTTTTGTCCTTTAGCTCAGTTCAGGAATATATAATAACGCTTTGCTGATTATTTATATGTGTAACTGCTTTATGAAGTAACTGCTTTGCTGAAATCATCCTTCACAAGGTTTTTATGAACTTCATTCGGGAGGGTGAATCCAGCTTATGCATTGCTGTTCTGGTTAAATGGTTGCCTTGATTCATCCAATCAGCCACATTCATTTGAAAGCTGTTAAAACTGTTATTATTGTTTATATTCTTTTATCTTTTATTCGGTGTTTGTTTGCCATTGATTTCTCTGTTAAGGGTGTTAATTGGATCAGGTTGTTAATCACCCAACTCAGACTCAATCTAATCCAATTGAATTGAGTTGAGTTTAATTGGGTTAAACCGAAACAACACAAACTAACACATGGTTGATGGATTTTGTATAGATTACCACAAATTCAAATTCAGACTCACTCTTGTAATTACGTGAAATCTTGAATGTACTTGAAAAACTTTTAATATAAAAGAAGATTTTTTTTTCAAAATATTGACCCAATCCAACTTACTAAGGAGCCTGTTGGATTGGATTGAGTTTGATATAAAAAATGCAGAAACCCAGCCTAACCCAACCTGATATCTTTTTATTGGGTTAAATAACAGGTTTGCGTTTGCCTAAATAGTATCAATCGCAATTGGTGAACAACCCTATTCTCTATATTTTTTATTTTCAATTACTGTTATTTTTCCAGGTCTTTGCCTATGGGAACTAATTCCGCTGTGGATTTAATGGAGTTTTCATCTGAGGTTCACTTTTCTGGAGTTTACATGAATGACATAGAGCAAAGAAAAGCTGGCACAGAGCAACCAACTACTTCTGCAACTGATATGAATAAACAACCTTTTGTGATAGGTGTGTTTTTTCAGTCATAAAATCGTAATTTTGTCTATTTGTGTAATGGAAGTCAATGTTGGTACTTGTTACATTAATTTTGTCTTGTTTGTTGGGCCTCATCTAATGTACACTAAGGTACTAAGTATACTAAGGATTTGGTTGCTATGAACTACCCCATATGTGAATTGTGCTGTTCTGTTAAGGCAGAGGAATATCACCAGTTTTCTTTTTCCTCCCGCATTAGCAAATGATTCCAGTGAGTTGGTGGAAGAAGAACATATTACCTTTGAAGACATCGTACTTCAATGCAATTTTGTTTTAGATTAGATCAACGAAATTTCTTGAAACAGAACTTTATCTGATTCTGAAAGATTGACTACCACCAACTCAGAATTCATATTGGCTGTGAGAAGAAGAAATTAGAGTCGTCATACTCGAGTAAACTTAAAATTCACACGAGATGAAAATAATTCACATTTTATGTTAACTTCTAAAATATTTTAATCTTATTTATTTTTCCTCTCTAGTAAGTATTTGTGGAAAAAATTATCCAAAATGAACATACTACAGGTTCTTGCATCATTTCACCTGATTATTCCTGTTACTTTGTCATTCTACAGTTTTGAAATTGTAATTACCTCAGACACCTAACACCTAATCATATAAATTAGAGCTTCCGGCAAACTTGAGTTTTTCTTTGTTTCAAAGTTAGAAGCAGGAGCTTTGAAAATAAGATCTCAACAACTATGGATGTCTTATTTTCACATCTTAGCAATTTTTATTAGTTATCTTTGATTCTAATTCCTTTTCTATTTACTTTTTCGTTTGTGTATGTGACAGGTGTTGCTGGTGGAGCAGCATCTGGTAAGACATCAGTTTGCGATATGATTATTCAGCAGCTTCATGACCAACGAGTTGTACTTGTTAATCAGGTATTTATATCCTACAAATTATATTTGAACTCCCTTGGTATTTTGTTATTGTCCCTGTGATATCCCAAAAATCTTTTGAATTGATTGTTTTCACCTCTATTTCTTTTTTCATTCATATTCAGCATTTTGTTGTTCTCATCATCTCTTTTACCATGAATATGTATGTTTTCCTCCCTAAATTTCCGTAAAAATATCAATGATTTTCTCACCAACAGTAGTCATATATTGAAATAGACCTTGTTTATATAGAGCAATAGGGCTTTCTACTTTTTAATGTACTCTAATTAATTTCATATATTAAATATTAGTCTATATTTATTTGTAAAAAACATTTTATTTCATTTAAAATTAATTTATGTTTATTTATCATTTAAAATTAATTTATGTTTATTTATCATTCTTTGTAACTTTTTTCTTATATTTTGAATTTAAACGAAGTATAAAATATTTATTAACGCTACTCAAGTGAGTTCTTGAGCGATGATCTTAACCTTTTCATTTATTTATTTATTCACATATTTTACTTTTCCTTTTGTACTCTGCTTTTCTCTTACGTTTTTGAGGTTACGTGTTTCAGAATTATGTGTTTTATTGTACTCATGGTGATACGATGAGTGGAATAAATGAATTGCTTATTTTAAAACAGGATTCGTTTTACCATAATTTGACCGAGGAGGAACTTTTAAGAGTACAAGATTACAACTTTGACCATCCTGGTAAGTTCAATTGTAAAGGTTACTCTCTCCTTACTGCATCTTTCTTACTCTCAAAATGCTTCAGGATATTAACATTTAAGAGTTTTACATCATATTTTACCTCAAAATTAAGTGATTTAAACATGAAAGTGTTAAAGAAGTTTCAGAGCTAGAATATTCTCTCATTTAGCCTATAGATGAGCATGGTTGGTGAAACCACTGCAAATTCATGTCAAAGTGTTACTAACTATAATACACCTAATAACTGACATGATAGCAACTTTAAACGCGTTTATCTTTTATATATATATATATATATATATGAATTATGGTTCTTGGACTTCTGTAGCTATTTTATTTCTAATTCATGTTGTTGATATCATCAGAAGCTTTTGACACTGAGCATTTGCTACGTGTAATGGACAAGTTGAAGTGTGGCCAAGCAGTAGATATTCCGAAGTATGACTTTAAGGGTTGCAAAAGTGGTGTTTTTCCAGCGAGACGGGTATCTCATATTTTCCACTTCAATTAATACCTTTTACTCCTTGATCTTGAAATGTTGAACAAAACAGGCCAAGACTGATATAGTTTAGTACTTTTAGTTTTTATATCATGCTAAAGAATAGTTATTTTATTTGCATAGATCAAGTAAAAATATATTGGATGGCATGACAATGATTTTCTTATTTGAATTTGAATACTTTGGTTACTAATGATTGCCAAATCATGCAGTATATATGTTTCTTCTGGAGTTTATTATTTCCAGCAGAGTGAAATATATATGGAATACATTTTTTGCCACACTTCCATTTTATGTTGGTTTAATATGTTTTGCAGGTAAACCTGGCAGATGTTATTATTTTGGAAGGTATCCTTGTTTTCCATGATCCACGAGTGCGGGCATTGATGAACATGAAGATATTTGTCGACACAGGTCCTTTATTATATTATTTCCAATATATCTTTTATAGCGTACTGCATTCTACTATTGTGTTTCCTGTGGCTTTTGTAAACGAATGCTTATGTTGTTGTTGCACTACTAAGTTATGCTGTCATTTTACATTATGAAATGTTCAGTGCAGATGCTGATATTCGTTTGGCGAGAAGAATTAAGCGGGATACTGCTGACAATGCTCGTGATATTGGAGCTGTGCTCGATCAGGTAGCTACTGTCCAGCCGCACCATTTGCACTTCCATTTTCATACACTTTGATTATCTTCTGTTTTTTTTTCGCGTTCGTGTTTCTTACATTCACTGCATTTCAAGACTTGTATATGTTATTTTAGTTCATCATGTTGCTGAGAGACTGTTATGCAATTTCATTGGTTAAAAAACTTGTAATTACTCAGTTTTATGAAATTAAATCTTTTAATGATCTGTTTTTTTTTTTTTTGTGTTGATGGTAAATCAGGCTATTATATTCCTTTTTATCTTACCATCCGATTGTTGTATACTTGATGCAGTATTCTAAATTTGTGAAGCCGGCTTTTGATGACTTTATTCTTCCCACCAAGAAGTATGCTGATATCATTATACCCCGTGGAAGAGATAATCATGTAGCTATTGATTTGATTGTACAGCATATCCGCACGAAGCTTGGGCAGCATGACTTGTGTAAAATACACCCTAACTTATATGTCATTCAGTCTACTTTTCAGGTATCCTTATCTTTTGTTGAATTTCTTCAATCATCCCCATTCAGCTGGAGATCCAAATTTTGATTTTGCTACTAGAGGCTGAATTATCAGGATAATTGCTTCGATGCAGATACGGGGTATGCATACCCTGATTCGTGATTCTCAAACAACGAAACATGACTTTATATTTTATTCTGACCGTTTGATTCGTTTGGTATGTAAACGGGGTTCATTTGTTGCTCTTAATTTTAGTGGTGACATGACATTTTCTTCAAGCATTAATAGTGAATTTTTTCTCACTTGAACAGGTTGTAGAACATGGCCTAGGGCATCTTCCATTTACGGAAAAGCAAGTATTCACTCCAACTGGTAAGCTGTTCTTTTCAATGATGATTTTCTTGGCTTGTATTATATGAACTTCGTAGTTGACATTCTCCTTCGAACATTCAAAAGTAGAACTAGTTTGTTTCGTGTCTTATTTTCTTATGGTTACATTGATACTTGTCTTTTAATGCAGGGTCGGTTTACAGTGGCGTGGATTTCTGTAAGAGGTTGTGTGGTGTCTCCATCATCCGGAGGTATCGTTTTAGTGCAGATTTTTTTCTATGATTATCTTTGTCATCCTTGCTATAAAGTATTGACTAAAACATTTTCTTTCCTATTACTTGGTTTGATGAGTTCCTATGATGATAATGCAATTTTATATAAACAAGAACAAATTGCTTAGAGAAAAAAACTGTCCTTAAATTTGATTTACAATCTAATCTCAGTGGCGAGAGTATGGAAAATGCTTTACGAGCATGCTGCAAAGGCATCAAGATTGGGAAAATTCTTATTCACAGAGAAGGTGACAATGGTCAACAGGTTTGTCATCTGTGTGCTTGGTTATGTATGCGTTTGCTTCATTTCAGGGTCACTAACCTATCCTTTGATCATTGAGCAGCTAATATATGAGAAGTTGCCTAAGGATATCTCAGATAGACATGTATTGCTGTTGGATCCTATCTTAGGCACAGGTTTGCATTTCTCATCATGTTTTCTTTTATGCTAACTGTTTTTTACGTGACTTATTAAGTTAAATACTTAATTTAATGATTTTTTATTTTGAATAACATTTCATCTTTAGGTAATTCGGCTGTGCAAGCAATTTCTCTACTTTTGAAGAAGGGTGTACCAGAGTCCAACATTATATTTCTCAATCTCATATCAGTAAGTTACTATGATGTTTGTGGTTCCTCATTATATCACTATATCTTGTCATAATTTTTTACATAATGCTCTCATATTTTCAGGCTCCTCAAGGTGTTCATGAGGTCTGCAAAAGCTTCCCAAGAATAAAGATCGTGACATCTGATATTGACATTGGTTTGAATGAAGATTTCCGTGTCATACCTGGCATGGGTGAGTTTGGGGATCGGTATTTTGGAACAGATGATGATCAGCAGGAGGTGCTCCCTTCACAGTAGTTATACTCGCCAACCCTTTTGGGTTTGATATCATTAAGTCTTTCACTGAGAAAGAGCTAAAATTTTCTGAATCAAGACTTTGCTGAGTTATAGTTCTAAATCAATTTTGATCACAATCCTTTTGTTTTTACAATCAGACACATACTCAGAATATTCCAATGCATTTTTTTACCTTTTACTATTATTCCAGAATTTTCTTTGAATTTATTCTTTGTGGGCTACTGGCTTGTCAAAATTCATGTTTATGGAATTCAGAGATTTGTACTTTATATGCATAAATGAATATATAAGCTCTTAATCTAATTTTGTTCCAGTTATACTGTTTCTTGAATTCCCTATTTGGGAGTATATGGAGACTGTAAATTGCATAAGATGTAGCTTGAGAACAGTGAAAAAACAAATTAAAATCTAAAATAGGTAATGTGGCTGAAACACTGTTCTGCAAGAAATCTAGATGCTAAAGAAATGAAATATAATAAAGTGGATTGGTTGAATAATTGGAATGTAAAGTGATATGGGAATAAAATATAAAAGGTGGAGGATACGTATAAAAGCAAAAGAACAATCATTTTACTATTTTAGCTAGTGCTTTCCCTCGTACACAATAAGCAGCTATTGAACAATTTATAAGCTGTTAAAGTCGATATTTGATTTTAATTCTATATAAAATGGAAATATAGAGTTTTTCTTGGTAGAGAAGCTCTAAAAGGCTTTTCTAAGTCTTTTTCAAATTCTCTTAACATTTTTTTTACGCAAATTCTTCTTACACCCAACCTTTTTAACTTGCATCCTATACACTTTAAATTTCTGAAAATGTCTTTCATTTTAAAGATGAAAATTTAGAATTGAAAATAATAAGAAATTTGTACCGGTAAGGGCGAGGCCGACTCCACTTGACCGAGACCAGGGGAACCTGGTTGAGACTTAAGAGGTTTGACCGGATGACGAGGCTGATGACCCACCTGGCCGAGACCTCAGAAGACTTGGCTGAGACCATAGAAGACTTGGTCGAGACCTTAGAAGACTTGACCGAGACGACCGAGACCACTGGAATTTGGCCGGTGGCCGGCACATACCATGGTGACTTGGCCGACGGCCGACCCCTATTACAAGTTAACGCTCAAACCAAGATCAGTGAAGTTAATCTATCATTAAGAATTAGGTAATGCAAACCTAAGCGGTATCCACCTCGATAAACGGACCCAACAAGGTAGGCCCATTAGAATAATATAAATAGCTCGCATCCCAAAGAGTAAGGTATGTCATTTATTACTGTTCACCTACCTGAGAGCTGATCACCCGCTTTACTGACTTGAGCGTCGGAGTGCCTTCGCAGGTACCCCCACCATCCGGTGATTCGTCCGACGACCGAGTGCCGATTACCAAAGGATAAGCAAGAGGACGAGAAGAATCACAACTCATCACCCAGTCACCTGCCCGACCGAAGGAAAGAGAAGAAGACTTCAATAGTTCTCTAGGTCCCATCTTCCTAGCAGGAACAAAATTATTCTGTAAAAAATGTTAAAAAAATAATAAGAAAACATATTCCAGAAAAAAAGGGCTTGAATTGTATTTTTATTCTTACTCCTATTTTATTTAAGATTATTTTCATTTACTAAAAATATTTATTTTAAAATAATAATTGAAAAATATATTTTAAAAAAGAAAGTCTGAAATGTATTTTTACCCGTACACCTATTATATTTAAGGTTATTTTTGTCCTTTCTGTTAAAAATGGATGCTTCTTCAAATTTGTGGTGTGAAAAAAATAATTGCCCATTTTTTATCATCTTCTACCCGGGCTTTTCCGTGCTTTATAAACAAAGAGGGTGTAAGAGTTATTTGATTATTTGATTATTAAATTTTGGAGCATTCTAGTACTTATCTTAAAGTTAGTATCTAGATATTCTAGAATATTTTATTTTTCAGAATTTTGCTAAAAATTCTAGAATATTTTATTATTCTAAAAAGAAAATCAATTTTTAAAAATTAAACAAGAAATCTAGTGATAGGAATTTCTTATTATATTTAGACACTATATTTCAAATTCTAAATTAATCTTCATATTTTTCCTTTAACAAAAAAATAGTTTTTATTATCGAGAATAACAACAAAGATAATTTAAACTTTATACACTATTATGTAATAGTTTGTAATTAACCTATTAAATAATATCCTACACATAACCTTAAATTAATTATGATGAAAAAACCGACAACTTTAGCATAGATAACAATTTACACGATTGGATGATAGAGTAATATTTTTCTACTTTATAAATGATAAAAACTATTTTAAATACTAATAATTTTTTTAATTTATAAATTTATTTCTAATTTAATTAATATAATAACTAATTATTTTGATTTTTAAAATTAATTTATATTCCACAATTTTCTTATAGTACATATATACTTTTTAAAAATGTAACTATTTTGACTGAAAAGAAATAGGAAGAGAAAATAGTATAATGAAAATGAGATGCAACTGTGATAAGAAAAGATATTACAAAAGATAAAGACATATAAAATCATTACTAAAATTTATTATATATGGATAATTATGTGTGTATAATTTTTTTGGGAGGGGCCAAAACCAACCCCACCAACACATACATATATATATATATATATATATATATATATATATATATATATATATATATATAGATATATACACTTATATATATGGTTGAGATGATATGAGAAGAGAGGGAAGTGGAAGATGAGAGGTGAGAGAGTTTTCCAGAAAATATCCATTTTATAGTGAAAATGAAGGATCACTCGTTTCTTTATCCAAGAGTGATAACCTTCGTTAGGCTAATCAGGGGACACGTGGTTCTCTTGCATGGCTTCTGTAGATACCATTTGGTATATTCCCTCCACATTTTTATCTATATAGCTTTCTTCTTCCCTAAACTCAGTTTTCATGCTGTCATCTCTTCTCTGTTTCCCGCCATACCATTTTCAAAGCTTTATTAACCATGTCTGCGTTTGTTGGGAAGTATGCAGGTATAAATATACACATATACATATACATACATATCTTCTCATTTCACTCTACTATCTCTTCATCTTCTGCATGGATAATATTTTAAACTACTTATTTCTAAGTCTATGGATTAAGACTTGAAAGTTAGCTATACATGTATAAGGTATCAAATGAGTAGTGTCAAATTATGAAGATTTCATGTCTAGGGAGCTTCACCAACTTCATGCAATATTTTATATGTTCAGAGTGCTTGAACTTTAGTTGAAAAAGCTATCTCCTTGGACTTTAGTTGAAAAAAATAACTCCTATAGGTCCAAACCTCATCTCATAAACTGATTTTATTGAGTTCTTAATAGTTTTTTAAACTTTTAATTGAAAAAGCTAGCTACTGTTAGAGATTCTACAACTAAATGCAATGTTTTGTATGTTAACAATTAATTCTTGGACTTTGTTTTTCAAATGGGGTGTTCTTGTATGAATTCCAGATGAGCTTATCAAGAATGCTAAGTACATAGCCACACCAGGGAAGGGTATTTTGGCAGCAGATGAGAGCACTGGCACCATTGGAAAGCGTCTAGCCAGCATTAACGTTGAGAACATTGAGGCTAACCGCCAAGCCCTTCGAGAGCTTCTCTTCACCTCTCCAAATGCCCTCCAATACCTCTCTGGTGTCATCCTCTTTGAGGAAACCCTTTACCAGAAAACCTCTGATGGGAAGCCTTTTGTTGAGGTCCTTAACGAGAACAATGTGATCCCAGGCATCAAGGTGGACAAGGGTGTTGTTGAGTTGGCTGCCACAAACGGTGAAACCACCACACAGGGCTTTGACTCTCTTGGAGCTCGGTGCCAGCAGTACTACAAGGCAGGGGCACGCTTTGCAAAGTGGCGTGCAGTTCTCAAAATTGGCCCCAATGAGCCCTCTGAGCTTTCCATCCAGCAGAATGCACAGGGTTTGGCTCGCTATGCCATCATCTGCCAGGAGAATGGCCTTGTACCCATTGTTGAGCCTGAGATTCTCACTGATGGAGCCCATGACATAGCCAAATGTGCTGCTGTTACTGAGATTGTGCTTGCAGCTGTTTACAAAGCTCTCAATGATCACCATGTTCTTCTTGAAGGAACTCTTCTCAAACCCAACATGGTCACTCCAGGCTCTGATAGCCCCAAGGTAACTAACATTTTCAAACTCATACATTCAATGGTTGAATTGAAAACTTCATACAAGTACTTAGTAGTCCTTGAGATAGAATTATTAAGATGGAATGGTATCTACAAAAGTTACTCCAATTACTCCAATGTTCGAATGTTCAAGTGAGATTTGGTATCTAAAACATAATGTATTTAGTACTGAATGATAACGTAGCTGATTCTTAGAATTTGTGTCTATTTATATGATTACTATAACCCGAATTAAGGATGTATGCCGTAATTAAGAATGTATTTCCTAGAAATTGATATCGATTAGTCTTGTTAATCCTCTTTGAGTGTAATAGTGTCGGTCGGACTGGTATCAACAGGTCATTGATGTCTTATCTGGTTGTATTGGAGTGTGTTCTTTTCCTATCACTCATTTGCACCAAAAGAAATTAGTAAGTTGGAAAAGAATTTCGTTTGTGTGCATGCAGGTAGCACCTGAGGTGATTGCTGAGTACACAGTTCAGGCATTTCGCAGGACTGTCCCAGCTGCGGTGCCAGGGATTGTGTTCCTGTCTGGTGGACAAAGTGAAGAAGAAGCTACCCTGAACCTCAATGCAATGAACAAGTTGGAGGTGTTGAAGCCATGGACTCTCTCATTCTCATTTGGAAGGGCACTGCAGCAAAGCACACTCAAGACATGGGGTGGAAAGGAAGAGAATGTTGCCAAAGCTCAAGAAGCATTCCTTGCAAGATGCAAGGCCAATTCTGAGGCAACTCTGGGGAAGCATGTTGGTGAAAGCCAAACTGGGTTGGCTTCTGAGAGTTTGTATGAGAAAAACTACAAATATTAGGCTTCCAAGACTGTGTTTGTTTCTCTGTTTAAATGTGAATCCATGGTAACAAACACACTGTAAACAGACTTGGGGTGGGGGCATTCTGGCATATATATGATACAGTCTAAGCATTTGCTTCTGATTAACAGGTTTTATTTTTTGGGTTACATATTTTACAAATATCAGTTTACATTATAGGAGCTAAATTTTGCAATTACCATTATATGGCAAAGTTACTGTCTGCACTTATTTTGAATTCTTGTGTAATTTGTAAGAACTTTTTGGCGCTGAACTCGAATCCCGTGTAACTTGTAAATAACATGTTGAGTTAACCAGAAATAATGGTAATCTTTTTGTGTAGTCACTAATAATTCAAGGATACTCCGTTTTGTGCCTAACATCTAGCATAAAAGGATATTCTGCTATATGCTTTAAAGGCCTTAAAGACATGATTTTGGGAAGTGCTTAAACTATGGTAAATGTCTCTTAAGACGCATGGTTTTGGTATGTAAAGAGCACCACAACAAATTATTTATGTATTATTTTAAAGTCCTAGTTGATACCACGTCAATGATCAACTTCTGACAAGTTTCTTTCTGCTTTTAACATTTTTGCTTTAAGTATCTTACACAATCAAAAGGCATTCCAATTAGTGCAGCTGACACTGACACAATTAAGGAATCAAAAGCAAACAATATCAAAAAGTTGATTCAACGCTTGCTTGGTCTTAGCGTTTGAGTTGAACTCACTAGCCCTTTCTCTGGAAAAGAAAACTGCTAAATTGATATTAGCAGATGAAGATAAATTTAAATTTCATCCACTACATATTTCTGGTGTAAGGGTTTCAACACCCTCCACCCAAGTCTCTATCCACAAATGAAAACTATAAAACATCAACCAAAATCAAATGCTATCCTCTCTGAATCTTCTCTTTCTCCATTTCTCACAAAAATCATATCACTGCACAATTAACATGAATTCAAAGCCATTTTCAAACCTATCCTAACAATTGTTTGTCGGGCTTATCAGACCACCATTATCGAATAACACCCATAATATGTTATCTCGCGTCCGAGTTGTCACTCTGCGTGAGGAGTGTGTTGGAGATCTCACATCGACTAGATATCAGGATATTTCATTAACACTGTATTTACCATTAGCTATAAAACTCCTAATAAAGTAGAAACTAGAAAATAATGAACGAGAAAAATGAATTCTACCATGTTGCCTCATCTTGATCGGTTTGTTATGCATTGTCTGGCCACTAGAATACCAGTTGGAGGACTAGTCATCTCTATCTGGCATATGGTATGCAGCCAGCAAGATAAATGGATAAGGCCAATGTTGAACCTCACCTTAAATGTTCCTCTTGCATTGTAATTGATCCTGTTATTTTCCACTTGCCTTTGAAGTTTTACACCAACATCTTGAGGCAAAAACACTAAGCTTGATATCAAGTTCACTGATTGCAACCTTGTTTCCCTTGGCCTTTGAGTAAAAGGTTTTATTGTCTGTGATGATACAAGTCTGTCTGAGTAGAAAAGCTCAATGTTCAAGGACTCAAACCTCACCCCAATTCTCCTGTTAGGATTGGAAAAGTTTGCAAGGAGAGTGAACTCACCATTGAGGTACTGTGGTGAGTCAAAGTACACCACATTGAGGCTTGCATTGGGAATGTCAAAAGTGGGATTTCTTGGTTTCATGGCAAAGTAGACGATCAGTGTTGCAATTCCACAGAAGATAAGTACGAGGCTGAATATGAAGCAGAGTATTGCAGCACACCATATAATTGGTTTGGTCCTTTGAAGTCGAGGTTGGCCAAGAATTGCTCTGGTGCTGGCAAGGGAATTTGAAGATTCAGATCTCAGAGAGTGTTGATTCCTTGGTTCTTTTGGTATGCCAAGTTCTTCAACAGATGGTAGCATGTTTGAAGAGGTGCACTGCTAAAATAGACCAATGGAAGTGAATGAGGGAGAGAAAGAAGTGATATGTTTATTTATTGTAAATGGGGTAATGGATCAGTGGAACTGAAGAGGAAAAGAAGCTTTTGTAGTTGAGCTATGGTGCAGTGGGGACAGTGTGTTTTTTTGGTATTGGAAAAAGGTGACATTGGTGAACTAAACTTGGACCAAATGGGTGTTTCAATTTTTAATTTTCATGCTTTTTGGTATGCAGCAAAGTTTGAGAAGGTCCTAAAGAGTGACTTCTACAGAGGCCACACTTCGTTGATTGCTTATTCTCTAAGGCTTCAACTTTTGCATGTTTAGACTTTGTCAAATTATCCCTTCTTAATTTAATGGACCATAATTAATGAATCTTATAATCGATCCATTGAATATATTTAATGATGGTCATTCCAAAAGTTTTGGAATTATATTTCTGAAGTTTTAATTATCCACCATCTCTTTATATGATAAGTCTTTCTCTCATTCTCTATATAAACGAAACGTGTGAAACTTGTGAGGAAGAGAAAAGTAAGCAAGGAAGAAGAGCAACATAGAGAGAATAGATATTCATCATAATATAAGATTATAAATTCTAGTGAGATGTTAGAGAGACATTGTATTTCATCTTTGTTGGTGAGATTGAGTGTTATCCTAACAGAGTCAGAGAAACAAATATTGTAATCTTACTTTCATATTAGAGACATTTTCTGGACTAGGATCCGTGAGTTTTACTTCGCAAGTTAAGGAAGTTTTACCATGTTAAAATTTCCCAATGTCATTATTCTATTTACTATATTTTTTTATTATCTGCATATTGTTTTCGCAAGTATCCATTTTATATATATATAAAAGAAATAGAATTAATTCTAATTTTCCCAATAAAAAATGCATGTGTCAGTGTGTGAGAATAGTGAGTTTGATTAAGGGCTTGGATTATGCGTGTGCAGCAGTTATAGCATGTTTTGTCCCTTGAGATCAATGTTGGTACTTATGCTGCGTTGGATGTTTAAGCACTAAGAAAGAAAAGTAGGAAGAAAGTGGCCAGCCAGTAAAGGTTCATGTTTCATTGAAACCAATAATTCAAACTCAAATTAATAATGTTTCATAGTGATCCAGCATTCCTCACTTTTCTGCATAGTCTCAATCACAGATGCTTTCAATTACCCACAACAATGCTCGTTTTTGTATTTCTGCAGGGTGGAATTCATCTAGTTTTGTTCATATGTAAAGAACAAAAACACTTTCTTCTTTTATTTGAGTGAAAATGATCAAAAAGTTGTGAGTAATGTTTAGTGGATAATCATGATTTTAAGGAAGTTGATGTTTATAATAATAATTATTATTAATAATAATTTTGTTGTTGTCCAACATAATATATAAGTGGTGCAAAACTTATTTTATATAAGGTTGAATTAGATTTAAAGTTTACTTTTTAATATGATATCAGAATCATTTATATTTTATCATAACGAGAGTTTGTTGCACTTATTACATCAGCCGTTATTAGACCATTATTGCATTGTCCATAAATATTTAGTTTCATGTACGGGTTGACGGTTTCGGTGTGACATGATGTTTGAGATTCCATATCGATAAAGATATTCACAGTATATAAATGAATGTAAACCTTATCTTATAAACCCGATTTTATAAAGTTGAATTAGACTTAAAGTTTATTTTTTAATAAGTTTTTGTTTATTTAATAATTTGTAAAGAAAATCTTTAGGTCTTTGTTTAAAAAAAAGAAAATTATATTTTCACACTCAACTAACCACATGACATATTTTGAAAAGTAATGTAGACATTAAAAAAATATTTCTTTTTATTTGTAAAGAAAAAGAGAAGAGAAAAGACGAAATAGTAGTAGTAGATGTTTGGTTGTATACATTTATTCAAATGTAAAGATATCATTATTCTGAAAATTACTTAGGTGCTTTTGATGGAATTACATTTTATATTATTTTCGTAAGAGAATTGGATGTATTATAGAATCAAACTTTTGGAAATAATTTATAAATTGATTTAAAATGTTTTTTAGATAAATTTAGTGAATTTTAGAATTAAACTTCTGGAAATAGCTTAACCTTAAATAGTGGTAATTTGGAAGAACAAGTAAAAAAAAATAGTGCCATCAACAAAATATAGGTGGTGAAAGGAAACTTGTAGAAAAATTGTGAACTTAATTTGGGCCTAATCCATATGTTATAAGTTCTATATGGGCTAAAGTTCAATGTTTTCAGACTCTTTCTTCCTATACCTCCATACCTTCTTCTGCCACCCCATACTAAATGTAAAAATACCATTTTCTCATTTTTTGTGTCACCTCCATACATAATCCGGAAGCTGTTTTTGAATCCGGAAGTGTTCTTGAGATTTATAAAATCCAGAACTTTTTTTTGCATTTGAAATAAGCCTATGGATTATGTAATCCGAATATATTCTGGATTACGTAATCCGGAAGTCAATCTCATATTTAGAAAAGACTCCCAGATTATGTAATTCATAAGCTAATCACTCATCTGAAAAAAAAGGCTTCTGGATTACATAATCCAGAAGCTAATTTTATGTATAGAAAAGACTTCTGGATTATGTAATCCGGAAGCTAATCACAAAAGGCTTCCGGATTACATAATCCAGAAGCTAATTCTGGATCTAGAAAAAGACTTCCGGAATATTAATAAAGGGTATTTTTGGAATATAAAAAATATATGGAGTGGCACAAGAAGGTATGGAGGTGCAGGAAGAAGCAGCCATGTTTTCATGTCTGAAATTAGGATGTCTTTAGGTTTTTTATTTTAAAAAAGTATATGCTTAAAAAAAAATCATGTCTGAAATTAGGATGTCTTTAGGTTTTTTATTTTAAAAAAGTATATGCTTAAAAAAAATAAAGAAATTAGATATTCACATCGCACTAATTACGCTCATATCCCCAGTATAGCATGACTAAGAATTATCAACACAAATCAAGACCAGGAAAACAAAGGTGAAGGAAAAAATATTCTATTAGTTAAAAATGTTGAAAACAAAAACAAAAAGAAAATCAAAATCTCCTTAATGTTAAATTTATTTATTTTTTCATTAAATGATATAGCTATATGGTACCGCATATAAAACATAAAAATACTTTTTTATCCTTTTTGCGTCACCTTCGTATTTCAGATTATATAATCTAGAAGTTTGGATTTGAGAATAACTTTTGGATTATATAATTCGGACACGCATTTGAAAAATTGTTTTTGGATTACATAATCCAGAAGCTAATATCATATTAGAAAAGACTTTCAAATTATATAATTCAGAAACTAATCATGCATCTGAAAAAAGATTTCAAGATTATTATATAATCCAGAAGTTAATTACAAATTTTGAAAATGACTTATGGATTACATAATCCAAAATATTACACAATATTACACAGTAACGTTTTTTAAAATACAAAAATTTATGGAGGTGTAAGAGTAACGTGTGCGGAAAGAACTTGTTTGGGAAAACTTGTTTCAAAAATTTTATTTTGAAAATCTTATTCCAGAAATCTAATTTTGTTACGAAAATAAATTCTCAGATGTATTTCAGTAATTTTCATTTTGGAAAAAAATCTGGAAGGGTAATTCGAAAGTCACTTTAAAAGACAAAACAGTCATTTTGTATGGGGGTGCAGGTTGAAAAATGGGGGTGCAGAAAGTCTGAAGTGAAAATTCAGCAAGACAGTTGGATTATACTCAGGGGTATCTTATATACCCACAATTCCAACAATATTAAAATTTCTCACTAATGGTGATTTTTTATTAGTTCACCACATAAATTTTGTTCATTTCATAGTTAACAATTTCACTCTTCAATTGTATATTTACATAAAAATAACTGTTGAACTATATACAACATTTTTCATTGCATTCATTATTTTATTTTGCAGTTTCTCTGATATTTATTTTGCATTGAAGGATTGTATTGTGAGTATATCAACCTTGTGATATCATATACATGGACCACAATAGCTCTCAAAAAGAAAAATGGCACGAATTATTGACAAAAGATAAGAAAGAGAGAACGATATTTGATATGACATTTGCCATTTGCCATTTCTACAAACACCAAACTTGCATATAAATACACAATAGCAAGAACAAGAACCTCTCAACACATAGCTTCTTCTTTCCTCAAACCCTTGAATTTGAATCATTTCGGTCATGAAGGTGAGATCTCACTTAGATAATTCAAGATGTATTATTATTATTATTATTTAGGGTTAAATATATTTTTTGTCTATATATTATGACACGAAAGTGATTTTGTCTTTGATCCAAACTTTAGATCATTTAAGTGTTTGTAGTATGAAAAAATGATTGGAATGAATCCTTCTACACGTGGGAGTTGTTCAATTTAATATTCTACTTTATCAACCCATTGAAAAGTTCTCATTCTAGAATTCAAAATAAGATGATCAAACCAATTCTTCAGACTTTTTTTTCAAATTTGATAAGCATCATAAGAACAACAATAACAAATTTCCAAAAAAAAAAAAACTAACAATCATTTCCCATACAAAAGAATTTATTCTAATTATTTTCGTACTAGAATTACTCTGAATGGTCTAAACATATTCATGTTATGGTATATAGACTAAAAACATATCTAACCCTATTGTTTTATTATTAAAGCATAAAAGTAGTATTATGTTATTAATTGTGATTGGAGCAGCAAAAGACAGTTATAAGGGTGTCACTGGAGTGCGAGAAATGCAGAAAGAAGGCATTCAAAATCATTTCAGATGAAAACGGTACATTTGTGTTATTGTTTATGAAGAAACCTAGTCTCTGTTGTATAAATTTCCTAAGAATATTGCATGGATGCACATGCAGGTGTGAGATCAGTGGCTGTAGAAGGAGAACATAAAGATAAAGTGGTTGTGATCGGAGAAAGTTTGGATTCAGTTTGTTTGGTTATGGCCTTGAGGAAGAAAAAATTTCAGAATGCCATAATGGAGAGTGTGGAAGAAGTGAAAGAAGAGGAAAAGAAAGAGGAAAAGAAAGAAGAAAAAAAAGAAGAAAAAAAAGAGGAAAAGCTACCACCATGGTATCCATGGTATCCATGGCATCCATATCCATCGTGTCCTCCACCCATTCTATATGGAGATGAATGTCACTATGATAGTGTCTGCATTGTCATGTAACAATCGTCATAATTATGTAATTTAAATTCTAAATTCTAAATCTTAAATTTATGCATTGTCATGTAACAATCGTCATAATTATGTAATTTAAATTCTAAATTCTAAATCTTAAATTTATGTATTTTTTTTT
>Ga0123342_1003633_pt1 | contig 24522 bp, 9 predicted proteins | sample Turbeawhitnodule_FD_89960 | JGI IMG/M metagenome (GOLD analysis project Ga0123342, IMG submission 89960) | Root nodule microbial communities of legume samples collected from Mexico - Turtle bean Mexico white nodule | ecosystem: Host-associated > Plants > Roots > Nodule | place: Mexico: Nepantla... | reverse complement strand
TCCAAACATGATCCATACACGATTATCCAATTTTTTGTTCCTTAAAACTAACACTCTTAGAAAATTATGTATCAAATTAATTTTTAACATTACATAACTTACTACCCAATATATAAACAATAATTTTTTTTAAAAAAAATGACGTGGCAGAAGTCGTGTCAAGTTGGTACGACTTCAGTATGACATGGCAGAAGTCGTGTCTATTTGGGATGATTTATGCATATGAAGTCGTTCCAAATTGGCACGACTTGCCTAAATTTGTAATCTTTTTTAAACGGATCCATTTTGGTAAAAAACAAAAAAAATAACCCCATCATAGTCAAAATCCCTTCTAATTCATCATAAACTTATGTGTTTCTGTATTTTGTAAATATCAAACTATATATCTGCATTTTTTAGTTTTATCATTAGTATATGTATATTTGTATTTATTAAAATGAACTGTAAATTAATATTGTAATATTTTAATTTATCGTAAACTTATGTGTATTTGTATTTTTTTAAACATTAACATGTGTATTCATATTTTTTTTATTTTTATTATTATTATATATCTGTATTTTTTATTTTTATCACTACCATATGTGTATTTCTGTTTATTAAAAAGAACTATAATACATAATATATAATTTATTTTTATCATTTTTTTAATTCTATTTCAATTTTTTTTAAAATGAAGTGAATGGTAATTAAAAAAAATGGATACATAGGTTCCAAGGTGTACAAATACCTAATAATATAATAAAAATGAATGCAACAATATATTTAAGAAGGGGAACATAAAGTTTTGAAAAAATTACATTTGATTTTTAGATAATAGAATTTAAAAAAATAAAAATAAAAACTAAAATAAATTAATAAAATAACTAAAATAAATTAATAAAATAAAATATTAATAAGAATAAAATATAAACAAATTTGAATATACCAAAAAAACAGTTAAATAAGATATCCTTTTATATAGTATAAAATTCAAAAGTATAACTTGTATATTTCTTGTATAAGTTTTAATTATACAGAAATAAACATTTACTCTGCGGTAAATAGGCTTAAATCCTACTTTATAAAAAAAAAAACAGGTTTCTTCAAACCCAAAACAAAATTTTAAATTAATTGGGATGTAGCCCCAAATATTACGTCATTAGTACTAATTTAGACTGGATAGAGGAGAGAACAAGGAGAAGAAGGTGAAGTCGAAGAAGTGAGCGTGTTTCAGTGTTTTCTTCTCATTTGGATCTGCAGAGAGAAGAGCGATGACTGTCTTTCACTTCTTTAACTGCGCGATTCTCACCTTCGGCCCTCACGCCGTCTACTATTCCGCCACGCCCTTGTAACTCTCTCTTCTCTCTATTTCTCTTTTATTCACAACTCGCGCATCAGATCTATGTACGTTTCTAACATTCGTTTAAGCTTCAAATGCTTAAACAATTAGCCCTTAACTTATCAATTTTATGCTCTCACAATTTCGCCTGCTTCAATTATTGTACCAAACTTTATTTCCATACTATTGCCGATAACTTGTTTGTCTAATGTTCTTTCAATGCATAGATGTAATCAATAACCTATCAGGAACCCTGTTCAATTTCGATGAACTATAAATCTTGTGGTTGTGTTGAATTTGTAATTTCCCCCCATTTTACTGCGATGTTAAAACTAGGTCTTGTACGTTGGTTTGATGTGTTAGTTAAGTAATTAGTTTCAAATTTCAGATCTGAGTATGATACACTTGGCACCTCTATCAAAGCCGCTGTTGTTTATCTTGCGACGGCGTTAGTGAAGGTTGGTGAATATATTGATTTTTTAACTATTGTCGTGTCGTTGCACAAAGGAAGGTGACAATCTGACTCAATTTTTTGTCTGACAATCTGGCTGGCAGCTTATTTGTCTAGCTACTTTTCTTAAGGTATCGGAGAGTGATAGCTTTGATCCGTATCAGGTATGTATGTGAATTGCTCCTTATGAATATGATTGAATTGATTTATGTATACTGCTGCTCATGCAGGGATGCTAAATAACAAGTTTTAATCCTTAAATGAAGACCAAACATTTATGTTTTTATACTATACCTGAGAGCTATTACAAATTATTAGCAGTCTAAGAAGCACAGACTCTTACAGTAGTTATGTTATGTCGAACACTGCATTGACATTTAGAAGTTATAATACTTTGTAGTTCTATTTTTGTGATTTCCTTTTTTAACTTTTCTACCAATGTAAATTGAAATTCCATAATAATTAGATAAATCTGAGCATCTACAATGACATGTTCTCTTTTAAATCATTATTTATATTTTGTAATTTAGGATTTTTATTTTTCGGGTAATTTCAGATTAATTTTATATATTTAATGGCTTATTTATAGCTGTCATATCTTATGAAGTTTAACATTTGCTATGCCCCTATGTTCACGTCGTATCTGAGTTTCCTTGCTAAAAGAATTATTTATGTGAAGTTTTGCTCAATTCATAGTTTTATCTTAAATTTTAAGGTGTAGACTGTAGAGACAGTGATGTTTGATATTGTACACGCCATTGGGAATTTCCCATTACTTGGTAGAAGAACAGCCAAATTTTATATGTGAACTGTGTTTTCACAAAAATTAAATAAATAAATCAATGCTCAGAATTATCATATTATATGTTTTCTGTTCTTTGATATTTTTTGTTGGACTCTCCTTCCACCAAAATAATAGTATGTATTCTCCATTGAGATATAGTGTGTGGATTAGTTACATGAACATGGAGGGTACCGGTTAAAGTTGCATATATATAGATGCAGAAAGTAAGAGTATGGCATGCCAAAATCAGAAGTAAGCAGGTGTTTTTAATATTTAGACTGCTTTATCAGAATTAGAGCTTGAATGGAGAGGAATGACACTCCCCCTTTCTAGTATTTGGTTTGCTGAAGATTGCAAATTGCAATTGTGTTTATAATTTTTATTCCATTCCATTGTGCATTTAATACTATATGCATGGAATCAGCATAAAATGAAACACAAATCCAAATTGAAACTAATAAATACAAACAAGGTAACAAAACAAGCACCTAATACCTTCAAGCCTAGAGTGAAGTGAATAGGCTTCTTGTCTGAATCTGCCCAGAAAGAAATCACCATTTCATTTCCTACCAAACTAAGGACTCCACACTCATGCATAATAGAGATGGAAATAAAATAACCATTTTGCTTATGAAATATCCTCTAAGATAGAAGAGCCATGAAGTATATGTCAATGACAGATACTCTTCTATATCAAGAGTCTGTATGTTTTGAGTAATTATGGAGCACTTCTGGTGTAAGGAGCTCATCTCCATATTTTCTTAGAAAAATCCAAGTTTGTATTAGACAACAAAATGAAGGCACATAACAACTTAACAATAGGTGGCTGTCAATTTATAAATTTTATAATTTGAAGCCCTATATATTCTCAATGTCTATTTAGAGTCATTGTTATTAAGGTTTTATCTCGAATGATAACAAAGGCCTTTATTCTTCAGGAGTTTCTGAAGGCATTAATAGGTTTTATAGATGTTGCTGGGCTTTATTTTGCCTTGACCCAGTTGACTCACAGGAACATCTCTCAGAATCATAAATTTCAAGCAGTTGGACTTGGTATGTGTGACAAGCTATACTATTTTGTACATTTTTTTTTATATTTATGTATATCTTAAAGTGATATTCTTCTTCTAGGGTCAACCCCTTATGTTTCTTGTGTTACTTTGCTTCTGTCTTCATCTGGGTCTTGGTGGCACTTTTCTTGTGACAGGCTGGGCGTTTGCTGACTCTGTACTGCATCGGTTGGCTCCTCTTTGGGTTGGTGCCAGAGGATTAGAATTTACTTGGGATTACATTCTTCAGGGCCTTGAGGCTAATGCAAATTTGGTATGTCCTTTCATTAAGAGTCTTTTATTTTTCTTTCTAAGACTGAAATACAGTCCTCATCAGTATTATTCTCCTGGAATTTGGAACTTCTTTTAATTCTACATTCATTTGCATGATGGAATTGTATGTCTATGTTGGTAAGTGTTATAAGTGAAAACACGACTTAATTCATGTGCAGTTTGTAGTTTGTGTATTATTATCTGTAATTTTAAATATTTCGTCACTTGCTTCTGTACAGGTGTTGAGCATATCCCTTGCTGCACTTGGATCTTTGATGTGGCTTCGAAAAAATAAACCCAAGACTCTCATCCCTATTATTTATTTGAGTGCCATGATTGTAGCAACCATGCCATCTATCACAAGGTCTTTCCTGGTTCATTACAGTTACTTTAATGATATGTAAATGAGTAATTTCTTGTTAAATTAATTTTTTTCTACTATTTTTCCCTATGCAATACAAGTCTTTGAATTGAGACCCAAGCATAACATATTTCTTGAGCTTACCTCGTCTCGCTGTGCAAATGGTTCATTAGGATCAGATTGCCCAACATATGGTGTTGTGCAAGTATTAGATATTTTACTTGGGTATATGGTAGTGATTATTTAGTCAGCCATTACACTGTCATCTTATATGTCATGTTCTATACTCTGTATTTGACGAACTATATCTTCTGCAGCTATCTGAGGCGTGGATTGGGGTGGCACTTTCCTAAAGTGGTAGGTTTTGAGCTGTTCACATCCCTGGTGATGGCTTTTATAAGCTGGCAACTGTTTGCTGCGTGTCAGAGACCTTCCGTGTGAGAAAGCTTTTTGCACAATTTGAATCCTGCTTAACTATTTTCTGGCTGGAGTTTTGGTCTAGGGTCATCTGCTTCTTTTGGCAGCCGCAATGCTTTAGTTTTATAAATGTTTTATTTATCAATTGTAATTTCTTAATAGTTTGATTAAGTTTAACGCGCTTATTTATGTTCTTGCGGTAAAATGTTGGCTGCAGCAATTCATTAGAATTTTTTGTCATCAGAAGAATAGAAGTATGAATTACCCCATATGTCTGGGATGACAGGTTGCAAATACTTTATTTTATCTTTGAAACTCCGTAGGATTTCCCATTTTTAACCCACTTTATCCATTATTAACCCTCCCATGCCTTGTCTGTCGCAAACTCCATTTTTTAGAATGCTGGCTGCAAATCATTGTGAAACAACTTATTAAATTTCATATTAACAGGGGTTATGTTGCTGTCTCATTACACACCCACCCTCATCGCACAAATTCACCAACGAGTGAGTCAAGACTAAATGTTTCGCCGGTTTTGGTAACATGGGACATTTTCTACGTATCATTCAACATATATGTGGTTTTGCCAGCTTGCTGTAACTGCTCTCACTAAATTTCTGTACATACCTGTGATTTTGTATCTTTAATTTGAGATACGATTTGAAACAAAGGGTTTAGCATCAAACAATTTTCTGTTGTATTTTGATCGGAACACAAGCCTCGTGTGTTAATGAAACTGAAGCGGAAGGTAGCAATACTAAGATATAAATTTCTCCGGAGTTTTAAAATCTAAAAGTTCCATTTAAGAACATCTACAAGTTATATTATGTTCTTTATTTACATGCCATTAGCACTGTGATGGGTAAAACTCAGAAGTAATCTGTAATGAGATGTGAAACGATTCAAAGGATTTACGAACACGGTTAAATTAAATCTTTAAAAATACCAAATGTTACTTTAATTTTTAAAATTCGTATTAATCTATGAAATTACAAAAATTAAGATGATTTAATCATTTAAAAAAAAGAATTCGATTTTAAAATTAAAAATATTGGCGTATTTGCATTTTCTTAAAAAAATTGTTAAGCACACAAATGATTGGAAATGCTTAATTGTACGTAAAGTGTGCCCAATTTAAGAGTAATTTAAAAAAAAAAAAAATTGGTATGCAGCCCAGAGGCCGAAATTTCCCAGGTCCGAAGTAGAGGTTTGGGAATGCAGCAGTTGATGCCAATAAACTATTGAGCAGAGATCATCATCCAATTACGAAGGAAACAAGAAAATGATGAAAGTTCGGAAATAGATATACAATTTATAATGGAAAGAAGAACAGGCGCAGCATCAATATAGAAGGAAGGAACATATTAATTAATTACTTGGTTATCTGATTCAACTTTCACTCTGCCTCAGACTCCTCAACCCATGCTTCAATTCGCAGGAGCACAAACCCAACAGCAACCCCGACAAGAACGAGGCCATTGATGATAGCAGCAATTGTGAATATCTCACCTGCAGCATTGCACGTGGATGAGAGCGCCCCTCCTCTCTTTCCTTTTCCATTGGATGCTGTTGCTTTCACCGAGCTCACAATCTTAGCGAAGCACTTCTCAGTGCTCAAGGGAAGCCCCAAGGCGACCACACCATTGCTAGCCTTGAGCCCCCCAAATGAATTAAGCCCTCTTACATGTACCACTTTCTTCATTGTCTTCTTGGTCTTCGCAGGCGAGCTCACGATGGCTCCGCCGGAGATGTTCTGAGGACACACGACAGCTGTGGCCATGGCCATTTGATCCTCACTTCTACCCACCAAATATTTTTTATCAACCAAACCTTCAAATGCCTCGCGTATCACTCACTTCACCTGTGGATAGGAAGGATCGTTTTGAACTACGAAGATCAAATGAATCTAAAAGTGGGTATTTATTTGGATAAGGAGCTCCCAGACTGATTGGCTGATAGGCCACGGATGACTACTGTAGATTAGATGCTTTTTGTTTTAAAAAATGGAATGGTGGATCACAACTCTACCCTTCACCACTTTTCAATTCATTTCCTACCAACATAAATGTTTATTTCCAAACATTTCCTTTTTTTAGTTTTTATTTTCCATCAAATGTGCTTCAAGTTTATATAATTTCGTAAATTAGCATTTTTCAACTTTATAAAATTCAATACCAATTTATTTCTCTGAAAGTTACCACTTTTTTAAAGGTTGGAAAAACTAAATGCACATTTTAAAAAAAAAATTGCTAATCAAATTCACTAATATAAAATGTAAAGAAAGTTGACATGTAGGAACATATATAGAGACTGAAAAATACTTTTATTTATTTATTTTGTATAAATAAATAATTTTAAATATATATATGTATTTCTATAATAAATGTTTTATATTGTATATAGAATTATTTTAATTAATGATATTTTTTAAAGTATTCAAATTTAATTTAAAAAGTAAAAATCAAAGATATTGACGCCCATTTATCCGAGTATTTTTTTTTTAAATAAAGGTTAATTATATTTGATTTCTTCTTAATTAACTTACACAAGTGAGTCAGTAGATGAATATACACATTCTACTTCCTTCTATAAATAATGACTTTTTAATGGGAATGGAAGATACTAATGATAATTCTCTTGATATGTATTCAAGCGTTTCTTATAAAACAAAGATTGATGAATCTTCATATCATAGAAGTTATAGTTACACTCAACACACAAATTATAGTGATTGCCATACCATTCCTACCTTAGACTACGTTGCCTAGTTGAAATAGGTTGTTTTGATAATGTAAATTGAAAGGCACCATATTATAATTTCAATTTGGTTAATTTTAAAATTATTTTATTAATTTTTTTTTAAAATTGTAATATGATGTAGAATTTGAACCCTTGTTCTCATGAATCTGCTCGTTGAGTCCAAAGGAAACCCAATTACACTTAAATTATGCTTTACTTTACAGATAAACTAATTATTTAACATTAATTAAATAAATATTTAAAGATTTTGTTTGAATTTAAGTTGGCCAGAAGTCCAACTTAAAAAGAATACCTAAAAGTCCAAAAATATTATACATCTGTGCAAACTAGCATCTCACACGAGAAGGAAGAGAATGAGCCAAACCATCCAAACCATCAATTTAATACTGTAATACTTCAAATCTTATACCTGTACACATTACAAAATGATAATACACATTTTTCTAAGAAAAAATTGTGCACTAATGATAAGTATAAATGATAGGTATGGATAGGAAGTTGATTATATATTATTATTATTACTATTATTATAAAGCATTATATATTAGAGTTTCTAAATTCAAGAATTTAAAAGAAGGTTATGTTATGTGAAGTTTTATGTAAATCTAACAGAATCATTTGAACATATAGTTAGTGAATATTATTGTATGAGCTTTAAAACATAAATTTTGTAGTAAATATTCGCCCCAAGACAGAAAATGCAATTCAAAAAAGATATACACATATATGAAAGAAAGATATGAACGCACACCTCCCGTAACTAAATACTTAGAAGAAATAAAAGATAATATATGAAGGGATTCTCCTCTTAACTGTTCTTAATTTTTTTTTTCTATTTATTCTTATATTAATATTTCATTTTATTATTATATTATGGTTATTGTGTCTTTTCTTATTTTCCTCTTAATTGTTCTTAATTTTTTTCCATTTTATCTTTATTTAATAATTTATTGTATTAATTTATTTTGGTTATTTGAACATTTTATAATTTCAAAAAGTAATAAAATAATTTTTTAATTTTAAAATTTATTTTATTTGTTATTATTTAACTGGAGAGGAAGAGATTGATTAATTACTTTTCTGTTTTAAAGATATTCTTCTCTATTAAATAAAAAAATTAAAGATATTTGTAATATTTTGTGAACCACTTTAGCATGAGGTGGAGATTTGGTACGTTACTTTTACTGATTTAAACTGATATTCTTTTTTATTAAAATTGTAGAATTTTAAAATTGATTTGAGAAACAGATTTTATGATTTTCCACTACACATAACCCACTTATCTTACCTTCCCACTTTCTCTCTCCACAACTACCGACACATTCTTTTTTTTTTTACCATACTTTTCACTTTCTTTTCTCTTTCCTTCTCACTTTCATGTTATTAAGAAAAATTATTTTTGAAGAATAAAAAAATACTAAAGAAAGAGAAACAAAAAAATGCGGATACACACTACTCTTTTAACTATATACTCTTTAACTTCTCATTTTAATGTTATTAAGGAAAATTATTTTTTAAAAATAAAATAAAATACTAAAAAACAGAAATAAAAAATGCGGATACACAGACATGACGTGCCTTTGTTCCCGCTAGTGAAATATAAATATGATACGTTGAAAGAGAGATAAAAAAAATGATAAATATTAATAAATTACGGTATGTTGTTGAAATAGAATTACTATCCTAGGAAAAAATATATAATTATACAGGAGTAGAATTTAAAATAAAAGAGGAATATTATTCTGAAAACAAAACTTATAATGGTTCATGGACTATTATACTTTATTTGAATTTAAAACAGTTCATGGAACATATTTGAATGATATAATTCATGAAATGAAATAAAAATTCACTTGAGAGGAAACTAAAGAAAAAATAGAAGTTTGAAATAGTTATGAAAAGATAAAAAGTTTATTGTTTTTCATGAAAGAAAAAAAAAATGAAAGGTGGGAGTTAAAGAAGTGAAGGCAGTGGATGGATAATGTGTTTGTTTAACTTGCAGATATTAACCATACATATATAATTGTTGACTTTGGTAAATGCAGAAGGAACATAGAAGAAACATAAATTTAGGTAACTATACATCTAAAATTAAAAGTAGCAGAAGGCAGAAGAGGTTAAGAATTTATTGTCTATTTTTGTGGCATTCAAAGTTAGTAAAAGGAAATTTCACAGGAGGTGAGAAATCACAGCAGAGCCTCTCGTATGGCTTCATCTCTACCTCTCAACTTCACATTTTCTTCTCTATAAGCACCCTTTCCCTTCCAACCTAATTCATCATCTCTCTCACTCACTCACACAATCACCATGGCCTCGGGCTGCTTTCTATTGCTCTCCCTATTCCTCTTCTCATCATTGTCATCTTCCTCCTATGCACTTTCCGATGTTGAAGCCTCTTTCATTGCTCGTCGACAATTGATGCACTTGAATGAGAATGAGGACTTGCCCAGCAACTACGTAAGTAACTATAAAACAAACTTTAAATTCTCTAACTCTAGACTAAAAAGTGCATACATTGCACTTGAGGCCTGGAAAAAAGCTATCTACTCAGACCCCTCTAATTTCACATCAAATTGGTCGGGCCAAGATGTTTGCTCCTACAATGGAGTTTTCTGTGAAAAGGCTCTAGATGACCCAAAGATCGAAGTTGTGGCAGGGATTGACCTTAACAATGCAGACATCGCAGGTTACATTCCCCCAGAAGTTGGTCTGTTAGTTGACCTTGCACTTTTGCATATAAACTCCAACAGGTTTTGTGGGATTATCCCACACAGCTTTTCCAATCTTAAGATTCTCTATGAGCTAGACATCAGCAACAACCGGTTTGTAGGGCAGTTCCCTGAAACCGTGCTTTCAATTCCAGACCTCAAATTCCTTGACATCAGGTTCAATGACTTTGAAGGGGAACTGCCTTCTGATCTTTTCGAAAAAAGTTTCGATGCTATATTTTTGAACAACAACCGCTTCACGTCCACCATTCCTCAGAACCTAGGATCAACTCCAGCCACGGTTGTGGTTATGGCCAATAACAATCTCTCAGGGTGCGTGCCTGCCAGCATTGGCGACATGAAGTCATTGAACGAGTTTATTTTGATCAACAACAACCTCATGGGTTGCTTGCCAACAGAAATTGGAAATCTCGAAAAAGTTTCAGTGTTTGACATAAGCAACAACAACTTCGTTGGCGTGTTGCCCAAGACCTTAAATGGGCTGAAGAATGTTGAGCACTTGTCCATTTCACATAACAAGTTTACAGGTTTTGTCCCGCGTAATGTTTGCAGCTTGCCCCATTTGATGAACTTCACATTCTCCGATAACTATTTCAACGGAGAGGAAGAGGGTTGCTCACCTCAAAAGAAAGAGCCGGCATTGGACGATGAGAACAATTGCATACCAGATAGGCCAAAGCAAAAACAGTCAAACGCTTGCAATGAGGTGATAAGCAAGCCTGTGGATTGTAGCAAAGACAAGTGTGGCCATGGGAGCCCTCCATCTTCTTCTCCAAAAACTCCTCCAACACATACCCCAACTCCAAAGCAAGAAACCCCTACCCCTCAACAACCCAAACCCTCACCACCACCAGAGGACAATTCCCACGAGGAAGCACCCAAGCACCACGAAAGATCTCCACCACCGCCTGTCCACTCTCCTCCTCCTCCTGTCCACTCCCCACCACCACCTGTTCACTCCCCACCACCTCCTGTCCATTCTCCACCACCACCCGTTCACTCTCCACCTCCACCGGTTCACTCACCTCCACCACCGGTTCACTCACCACCACCACCACCCGTTCACTCCCCACCTCCACCCGTTCATTCTCCTCCCCCACCCGTCCACTCTCCTCCTCCACCCGTCCATTCCCCTCCCCCACCCGTCCACTCTCCTCCTCCACCCGTCCACTCTCCTCCTCCCCCAGTTCACTCTCCACCACCTCCTGTCCATTCCCCACCTCCCCCAGTTCACTCTCCACCACCACCAGTTCACTCTCCTCCTCCCCCGGTTCACTCTCCTCCGCCACCTGTTCACTCTCCACCACCTCCAGTGCACTCTCCACCGCCACCGGTGCAATCTCCTCCACCTGCTTCGCCTCCTCCTATGGAAGACGTCTTCCTTCCCCCTCACTTCGGCTCTTCTTATGCTTCACCCCCTCCACCCATCATTGCCGGCTACTAGAAGGGTTGCACATATTTCTACCATTTATACTAGTTCCTAGACTTAAACTTGCATTGTAATCTATATCAACGCAAACAGATTTTTTTTCTTTTATTTTCTTCTATGTAAATGTTGTGTATTCAATTTAGCTGAATGAGCTAATTGAACATTATGTTATCCTAAAACATAATAAGAGACAGAATAGTATTTATTATCTCATAATCTCTCTGTTTTCCCCCTTTATCTTTATAACAAAAATTAGTAATGTAATTGTATTTTAGTTGTAGCTTTAAATAGCAGGTTTCAAGATTAGTTATAATATTTTTAACAATTAATTAAATCAAATAATATTTAATTTAATTATATTAGTAAATGATTAACAAGGATCAATATAACTAGGAGGTGTTAATATAGATCAAATCATAGTAATATTTTTACGAGAGCAATTATATCTAGATATCTATTGTTTTTAAATGCCCCATTAATATATTTAAAAAAATTCTATCTCTTCCCAACATCATAACATTTATAAATTTTTTCTCTTTTAAGTATATTTTTGTATTAAATAACTAGTATTTGTAGTTGTTCAACGTGGTGTGTAAAATGTGTTTTTTTATTATTATAATATCTTCTTAGCGTATTATTTACAATATGAATTACCTACTAAAACTGTCGTATTATTATTTTTTTCTAATTTTTTATTTTTTATTTTCTTTATAGTTTTTTTTATTAATTATATCTTATACTGTGAGAATTTGAAATTTTAATTTTAAAAAAAATTAATACACTTTCAATTTGTATTTATTTTAAAATTTTATAAGCACAAAAATGAGAAGCTTCGATGTTTTCCGTGAGCACAACTTGAAAGTTAGTATGTATATATGTTGTTACTCTCACTAAACAAAATAATTGATTAATTTTTGTGATTTTAACCTCCATTACATGTGATGTATTGGGGTTTGACTTTCTCTAAGTAACACCATCTTACCTTTGCTCTGAAATCTCATTTATTAGTACCATTCTTTTTCTTTTTTAAATAATTATATTGGTTTATGTGTTCATTCTTTTATTTTCTTTTAACTATACATTTATTTAAATTTAATGCTTGTCCATTGAAAAATATTGAATGCATATTAAAAGAAATTAAAGTAATGCAAAAAATTTACAATTTTTATTTAATTAATTGAAATTAACATTTATAATATAGTAGGGTCTACGAATAAAAATATGTGGATAATAATTTGTAGGTAAAACTAAATTTACCTACGAATTCTGATCTATAGATAATATTTTTAGATAATACTAATTTACCTATAGATTCAAATCAGTACATAATTTCTTAATTTACCTACAAATTTAAGACTGTAGGTAAAAATTCGTTGGTAAATTTGATTTCTTTTAGTGTATAGTTAAAAAAAACAATGAAGATTGGTGGAAACTAAAGAAAAATAGTTCTTACCTACTAAGAACTATTTTTCTATGATTTTTCACCTAAAATTTGAATTTATTAAATTTACTTGAAAAAAAAATTCCAACCAGTTTTAAAATATCATATATAATTGGTTGAATAATCATAAATATATAAGTATTTTTATGAAATATTTTTCATTTTGAGTATAAATAAGATTAGTGAAATTCAATTATTTTTTGATAAAAAAAAATAATGGAATTACTAATAGAATAAGTATTACAAGTTTTTGTTTTTTTGGAAGAGACTATTATTGTATATTATAGATACACTTCACGAAAAATCATGAAATAAAAACCAATTTTTAGAGACAAAAAATAATCAGTTGTTACAGTGGCTAAATTAGAAACCATTTTAATTTAGAAATCATTTAACCATAATAGAAACTAATTTAGAAACCATTTTTTTAGTTTCTAAAATAGTCTCTAATTAGATTATTATAGCAACTAATTATTTTGTGTCTCTAAAATTGATTTCTATTTCATGTTTTTCTTGTAGTGATATATTAATTTATATCGATTTTTTTTATTAAATCCATACCTATTTATGTGTTTGTTCATTATTATGTTAATAAATGAGAATGATTTTAGAAGTAGATTGATTTTAAAAGTGTTTGATAACAAAAAAAATAAGTTTAAGAAGAAGTTACGAGTGATATAAGATATATATGATTATTGAATTATATGTTTGGGGTACACTAAAAAATATATTTAAAAGTGTTTACTTGCACTTTCGGTGGATCAACGCCTCACACATTGAAATGAATTGAAAAAACATGTTTTTTTTCTTTTCCAAAGAATAATGTTTTGTTAACACCTTCTATCAAGTTACACATTCTTGACGCTACAAATGTGGAAGCGGTGGATGATGTGGCAAGGGTATTGTTGTAAATGTCATGACGGTGATGTGGCTTTAGAAGATAAAAAGAGGAAGAACGTAGGGTTTGACAACGGTGTGAGAAGTTGAATTGCCATGTCGCTGCTCGACAAGCTCCTCCTAGATTGCCAACGTCGTTTAACTTCGACGTCGTCAAGAACCTCCAGCGCCTCACCAAGATCGTCGTTGCTGCGCTCGATGGGACCAGAAACAACTCTAGTGCTAACAGCAAGGACCGCGTGCGGTCGCTATCATGAGCGATGGCGCGAAACTAGTCAACGTCGAAACAAATCTACACGAGGATCGAAGACGAAACACTCCGATCCAACACTACCGTCAATCGAAAAACCTTCCACGTCTTCTGAATATAAATCATATATTACATCGGTTATATGGTTTAATCGATGTAATATGTATTATTATGAGTAAAAATATATATTACATCAATTGTTACTAATAACCGATGTCATATGTGTTATTATGAGTAAAAAAAATTATATTACATCGATTGTTACTAAGAATCGATGTAATATAGTTCGTGATGTTCATTCGCACACAATCTCATTTCGTTACGTTATTATCACGTTTTTCGCGTCAAATGTATATATATGTTCCCGGAAGAGGGTTTCAATATATGAGGATTATAATATAATATCCTAATTTAATATAAATTTGTTGTAAGTAATTAGATCAGAAGTTCACAATTTGAAATATTAAAATAAGAAAAAACAGCAGCCTTGAAAGAGTAATATGCCCCATAAAAAAGTCAAATAAGAAACTGTGTTAAAATAATGGCATTCTTTTTTTTGTCTGAAAAAGAAATGGTCGCAGTTCCTTCTTCTTTCCAATTTCACTTCCGTATTCAGTCAAACATAAAACCCACCACATTACTCTCTACAGTTGCGGAAGGGGCGTGTCAGCTTCGTGATTACAATTATTTTAATTTTTCGGTACATAAAGATTATTTTAGTTTATGATTCCCTTTGACTTGTACCACCTCAACATTTTATCTCTCGGATTATATTAAATTTTTAAATGACACATGCACTTACGTCACCAATGACGCAGAAGCTATTTCTAACGATTTTGCATCGTTATATTATTGTCTAATGTATTTAAAATAAAATTAATCGATCAAATATTAAATAAATTTTAAATTCTGTAACATAATTTATTTTAGGACATACCATCAACCAAATAAATAAAAATTTAGTAAAACTTAAAACTTACAAAAATAATTCAACCAGAGAAATTTGGTTTCAACACTAATTTCTATAGACAGGAACGCGGACATTTGAAAAGAACAACAAACTCATATGCAGTTTCAATTCAAATATTTTTTATATATAATTTAATGGATAAATCAAATAGCAAGTTATCCAGAATTATGTGAAGAGAAAATATTTTATAATTGGAAATATGAAAGAGATTTTTCATAAGATTTCAACAGTTAAATCGTTGCAGAAAATGAAAAAGGACAACACATACATAATGTTGTATGCAAACAAACTTTATTAGAGTAATTATATGTTGTATGGATAGTAAAATGTCTCCATCAAATTTAACTGATTAAGTTGAAATTTTTTGTATCAATAAAGTAATTCACGAGGAAGGTGCGTGAACTGCATTTGTTTTATAGTATAGAATAGATATGAAAAGGAGAAAAGGTTATAAGAAATAAAAATGAAATGAAGTCAAAGACGAATAATTAGATGCGTAAAGTAAAGGGTAGGTAATATCGTAAATAAAGAATAAAGCAAGTCTGATAATTGTGAGGCGAAAAGTATGGGAGCCGCCGTATATATTAAAATCCATTTCCAAGGACAGCTTCCTTCTCACACTTGTTCTTCTCCCCACCCAACCAAACACTTTCTCTTTCTCCTTCTTCCGGTGTTCAGGGGATCGCATCGGCGGCGATTCCCTACCTTGTTTCCCTCTCCACCTCTCAATTCGATTCTCACGCTTTCGCTTTTCTGATTCCCTCTTTGATGATGCTTCCCGTCGCTTGCTAGGGTTTTCCAACTCTCAAATCCCCTTCTCCCAAAGCACCCTGTACCTTTTCTTCCTCCGATTAATCAACTTCGTAGTCATGGCTATCCGGGTTACCTTCTCCTTCTCGGGCTACGTAGCCCAAAATCTCGTCTCCTCCGCCGGCGCCCGCGTCGCCAATTCGCGATGCGTCCAAGAATGCTGGATCCGTACGCGCCTCTTCGGCGCAACCCAGAAAACGGAACTAGATTCTTCCGCCGGCGGAGTCCGAAATTTCGCTAGGCCCAACTGCTGGGCCCAGTCCACTTACTCCACCCTCGCCGAAGAGTTTATCGGCGACGGCTGCAAGAGCCCAATTATATTGGGCCTGATTTCGATTATGAAGTCAACGGCGGGTGTGTCTGGGTCATCCGCGGCGGCTGCGGGTATTTTCGGTATTTCGCCCTTCAAAACAAGTTCCATTATTCCCTTCTTGCCCGGTTCGAAGTGGCTTCCCTGCAACGAGTCCGTTCCCAACCCTACTTCGTGGGAGGTCGATAAAGGTGGCACGAAACGTGCCGTTGAGAACGATGTACCCAGTTTTGCGAAGACTAGTTGGCTTTCGCGGCTTCTTAACGTGTCTTCTGAAGACGCAAGGGCTGCGTTCACAGCCATTACCGTTAGTTTGCTGTTTAAATCGTCTTTGGCTGAACCTAGATCCATTCCCTCTTTATCTATGTACCCTACTCTTGAAGTGGGTGACCGTGTTTTAACCGAGAAGGTTAGTTATTTGTTCTGTTTGACTAAATTATTTGTGTGATTGTGTCGCGTGTTTTATTTTTTGCTTCTTTGGAACTGATTAGGTTGTTAATGTCTGTGACAGGTTTCGTTCTTCTTTAGAAAGCCTGACGTTTCGGATATAGTGATTTTTACAGCGCCTCGTTGTTTGGAAGTATGCTTCGAAGACACTTCTTTTTGTTGTTGAATGTTTTGAGGTGGTGATGAATTGTGAACTGTCTTGTTTATTGATTGGTTTCTGCTGTTATGTAGAAGTTTGGTTTTACTTCGTCTGATGTATTTATAAAGAGGATTGTGGCTAAGGCAGGGGATTGTGTTGAGGTATGATTTTATATTTAAGTGAGTTTATTGGTTTCTTTTAAGCTGTAGTCTTATGCTTGCTTGGGTTTTTATTGTAGGTTCGAGATGGGAAACTACTGGTAAATGGTGTTGCTGAAGAACAGGAATTTGTATTAGAGCCTCTAGCTTATGAGATGGATCCAATGGTAATGTTTGCATTTTGAAGCTGTAGTAGTGTTTGATTGAATTATCGTGGGGCTTGGCTGCATGATTAATAGTGGTTTTGTGTTTTGATCACAGGTTGTGCCAGAAGGATATGTGTTTGTGATGGGAGATAATCGGAATAACAGTCTTGATTCTCACAACTGGTAATTTCTCAGCCTCTTTCTAACTGATTTGTCTCTTGTTTATGCTGGAGGATAATTTAGCATAGGTCGACGACAGATTTTGGCCCATATGTTGATGCTGTCATTCTCAAAACAATCAGCTTATGTAAAAATTTGCTTTCAGATCTCAGAACTTTGAAACATATGATTGTGCACATATCGGATTAATGATGTCTGACTTAACTTTTATTTGCTGTTTTTGTGTCTATCAGGGGACCCCTCCCAATCGAGAACATTGTTGGTAGATCCATGTTTAGGTACTGGCCTCCATCCAAGGTATCTGACACTGACACCCTTCGTAAACTGCCTCCTAAGAACAAATCTGTGGCAATTTCTTGACATGAATGATTCCCACTGCTTTCTTATCTGAGGGTGATGAAGGCTTCCAGATACTTTCATTTGTTCTAAATTGATAGCTTCTCCCGTTTTTGCCCGGGATTGAGCTGTCAACTCAAAGATTCTCTAAGAATGCATACAGTTTGGGATGAATATCTTATTCATTGATACAAATTTGTCAATGACCTAATAATACCATTATGCGTTCTTTAGTGCCATCCGAGTCAGATGTATTTCTCTTTGCTGAAGTAAGGGAAGAAAAAACAAAGAATTCCAAATGCATGGTATGATTTTACCCCATAAAATGGAACATGATGATTGATTTTGTTTTGTATTCTTTCGTGCATGTATACTATATGAATGTTAGAATCCCGATGAAAGATTTGACATGGAGCTAAGGGATTCCCTGTTAGTTCCATAATCAAGCCTCTTCCTATTTTGAATCTGTAATGCCATTCAGTCATACATGATATTGAATGACACAATTATGGTTGCCTATTTTAAAATGAAGTAACAATGCAATTTCGCAATCTTTCCACTGTTTATGTATTTTCTTTTTAATTTATCTTGTGCGGTAAGAGTTGTGTTGTGGAGTTCAAAGGATCGATTAACTTGATCCACCTGGATCAACAAAACTCTAGACACGTACGGCCCAGGTTATCGGATTCAGAAATGGATTCTATTGAACAGTTTAGATACAGTAGCTGACCTCACTACGTGGTTGAATATTTTATTTGCACTTCGTTTGGATAGCAAGTGAAAAATGGAAAATAAAGTAAATAAATTACAGGGAATTCAAAGTAAAATTTTCTACCATTTGGATTGATGGAGTTAAAAGGGCTAGAAAGAAAATTAATTTCTTCTTAACTTGTTTAATTGGGTTTAAAATGAAATTAATTAATTAAATGACATGATTATATTTTTATTATTTTAATGTTATTATTTGAATTACTAATGAAACACATCCGTGTTAAAAAAAATTATTATAATAAATTTAATTAAAAATATTTTCTAAAATTTATATTGAAATTAAAAAAATTTGTGTATGAAAAACATTACAAAAAGTATTTTTTTATTGATTTCATAATGTTATAATTATTTTAAAAAAATATCTGTATTTTTTATCAAAATAAAAGGTAAAATTATACAATAAGATAATTATAAAGTATTTTAATTTTGATTATTATTATTATTCAATAAAAAAATAATTATTAAGTAGTTTTTTGAAATAATAAAAACTAAAATTTAATTAATAAATATAAAAATACTAAAATAAAAGAGTTAAAACATTAAAAATCATTAATTATAAAACATTCTAAATCTCCTCCTATTATATATGCTTGCAAAATAGATGTGGTGCAAAAGTTTTGAATTCCATTTTGATAATTGTTATTGGTTTTCAAGGAAACTGCCATATAGACCAATCAGTGAAACTTCACTGTGGACGAATGTGTGTAAATAAGGCCATAACTGTGAATCACAAATTGTTGCCAAACTATGGAACAGAGTTGACGTCCTAAGTGAGTGGGGAAGACAGATTACTGTAAGCAAACACTTGCTTCCTTCTACCCTTTTTGGCTCCCCATCCTATTTTACTTCAAACCCACAATCAGTAAGAACACTATTTTTTAAGGCGCCAACATATGAGATCACTGTTTTAAGAATGAATCAGTGCCCTTTTTTATGGAGGCTTCGCTGGCAAACCTACTATTTATAACAGATAATAGAGCCTAAACCTTGGTGATGTCAACATTATTTTTTGAATCATCTTGCTGAACTTCCACCCTTTTGTATGTATACCAAGAAGCACAAAGCAAGTAAAATCCGAAGTTCACAACACTTATGACTGACAACATCCAGTAGAAGTAGTTCAGCTTATCTCTGTTCAAGTTGTTACTAGCCAACCACCCTCCACTCACTTTGTTAACCACCTCAACCACCAGTGTGCTTGTAAAGTATCCAAATGCCACAGAACACCATGAGATTGCAGTGCCAAGTGACTTCATTCCAGCTGAACTTTCTGCATAGAAAAACTCCAAAAGGCCTATCAGTGTAAACATGTCCGCAGCTCCAAAAATACCATATTGGTACCCCAGCCAGAACACACTCATCGGCAAAGGCTCTGTGCTGTCCACCATGTTGTGTTCAATGGCTACAGACTTGCGCCGTGTTTCCACAAAACCTGCCACTGCCATGGAAGCAGCAGACAGAACCAAACCAATTCCAATCCTCTGAAGTTGTCGAATTCCAGTGGGAATCCCTGTGATTCTTCGAGCAACCGGGACAAAAACACGGTCGTATAAGGGGATCAGGACAAACATGAACAACAAAGGGATGACTGGGAGAGAGGCTCCTGGCACTTTGAACCCCCCTATTTTTGCGTTCATGGTGGTGCTCTGTTGTACAGTGAAAGTCTGAAGTTGAGCCAAACAAGTGTTCATAAATATGGTGCTGAGTATTATTGGTAGCATGCGGATTAAGATTTTTGTTTCTTCCACTTGTGTTACTGTGCACAATCTCCAATGTCCGGAGGTTTCCCTATCTGTGCTGCTTGCAACAATTGCTGCTCGGTCTAAGAATCTGAGTTTATCGTTCCAAGAAAACCAAATGAGGAACTCATAAACAGTGTTTCTACTTTGTAGTCAAAGAATACTAGTTAACTGCATTCAATCTTTTTCTTTTTTTAATTTCATTACCTGAACTGTTCTGTCCTTTTAAGAATTTCAATATTGTCCCCTCTTTGCTCTTCATGAATCTCATGCAGTTCGTCGTTACTGTCCGGAATCTGAAGTTTTCTGTTTCTGAAGGCTGCCACGAACACCTAATATGTACAAAAAATAATATATATGACTACCACATGCATCATAAAAGTTGTTTTAATGTACAAGAACTGTTAAACTGAATAGCATAAACCACCAAGTTATCACGAATTATTACTCTCTTTTCTAATCAGAGTCTAAAAAAAAACCATTTCAGTAATCTCTAAATTGATGTATTTCAAAGAAGTTCGTAGATAACTTTTGTTAATATTTAAGAAATTACTCACGGTGATTTGAAATACACACTGAACTAGTTTTTATTAACTTTAGGAGAAGTTGTGGGAGAAGGTAGTACTTGAAGCACGAAATTGGTGATTTTCTATATTATAGGGAGTGTAGAAAAAAGGAATTGATAGTACCTGTATGATTCGAAGTAGAGGACTTCCCTTTGGAACATTGTGTCGGTATAATGAGTTTCCCATGCATATGAACAGAATTGCGAATAGAATTGCTATGGTGCACACAACAAAGCTCCAATCCCATCCTTGGTTGGCACCAATCCAAACAATGAAAGTAACACCAATTATTGATCCTATGGTAAGGCTGAACAAGAACCAGTTGAAAAAGCTGGATAGTTGAGTTGCCTCTTTGGGATCTTTTTCATCAAACTGGTCAGCCCCCAAGGCAGGTAAAGCAGCCTTAATACCACCACTTCCTAAAGCAACAAGGTATAGGCCACTATAAAGCATTGCAGCTTGGCCACCTGTGGCAGCCTTACATTCACTTATCTGGGCTACTGCTCTATCTTGGCATGGGATGGGTCTTAATTGGTGGGACCATGCTTGAACTGCGAGGATACCATATCCCTGTAAATAGTATCTGATCTTAAGATTCAGATTCATTCTTTGATATGCTTGTTTAGATGGATTATGGACTACCAAAGAGTTAGATGGAAAAAAGTCTGTCACTTTTTCCAATCAAACATGTCCTTATCATGTTTTATAAGTATATTTTTTTTCTTTCTGTCCCTCTGTTATTCAAAGAGTTATATAAAACAATTGTAAAAATACAAAATTGTCTTCCAAGTAAAGACAAGGTACGATGTTGACGTAAATTAAGCTACTCTTTTTTAAAAGATTCTGAGACGTGCTCATCGCCATATTATTGATTGTTGGTTGGTCATCATGCCAGTCAAGAAACAACCAGTGCTTCAATAATTCAACACTACAGTTATAATGGTTGACTAAAGTTTTCAATAAGAGATTTTTATTCATTCTGTTTTAGTATTATTTACTATCATTCACATGATTCTTCCAAAATGATAGTTCTAATAAAAACTCAAAACCACTTCATGTCATGATGCTGAAAACAATTCTCTATTCGTCTTTTTGCTGAGAAATGCACTTGTAAGAAAAATTGGTTCAACTTACCAGAAATTCCATGCATGCAAATAGAACACAACTCTTGAATCGAGAGAGATAGGCATCATTGATTATTCCACCAAATAGTGCTAGTAAAAATGCAGTTCCCAGAAAGTTGGTCAGGGTTGTGGCAGATTTTGTTATGCTGAAGTTCATGTACCCAAAGAAGTAAGTTACTAGGCTCACAGCACTGGAAACGAAAGCCATGCTCTCTAGCCCTTCCATAGCTGCATGCAGTGGAATTTATTAGAAGAACACAACAAAAACATTCGTCACACATAAAAGGTATAAATTGTGATGTGGTTGAAGAACAATCATGTTCTTTAAATATTTGGAAAGAAATTCGATTATGAAATAACATTTATTATAGGAGATGTAAACTCTTCAAATGAATCAAGAAATTAGTTTTTAGTTCTAGACTAAATGATATATTGGTTTACACAGAAAAGATTAAAGGGTTCAAGATGTTACCGTATACAAAAAGTGCAGCTCTGTTTCCTCCTAGCCTTCTTTGTTGCCTTGGCTGCGTAACTATATATCTACAGATTCCCTGGAGAGTGATGAAAACAAAATTCAATAACCAAAGCAAGTTCAAACGAGAGATAAAGAGAGATGACACTAAAATGCACGAGATTGAGGTTAAACAAGTTTGAGAAACTGATTCGCTCTTCATTATCATTCAGTTGGAAGAACATTCAAAATGTCTTGCAGGAAGAAGGAAAGAGTTGATTACCATTGTTAGTCCCTTCTTTGGTACAGAATGTGCCACTTCTTTAGGATTAGTACTTCATTCGCCATAAATTTATATGGAAACCATGTTACAGTTGAAGTAAGCTTTAAAAAATCCTATGTCAACTTGACATTAGAATAATCATTTTTACCACATTTTTTAAGCTACGTTCCTGTTCTCCTCTCCAACCCCCATAATGTGGGTGTTTTCAACTTATTAGTTGACATAATCATTTTTTTTTATCGTTTTCTAATTAATAAGTGTTGATAGGTTTTGAATAATACCACGTTAGTTTATAGAATTGATTGACATCTTTGAACTACTTTGTTCATGCATGTTAATGTCTCAAAGCGTATATCCCTGTATTGACCTTGAGAAACTTTCATAGTTGCATTCTGACAAAGTTTCTTTTATGATGAAAATTTAGTAGACGTTTTTTGTATAACAAAAACAGTTTATAAATAAAATTTGAGTACAAGATCATGTTTATTATATCCTATTGTTCTCTTCCTGTTTGGATTGTGTGTTTTGTCTCTTGTGTTGTTTGATGCTGCTTATGTAACCTTCCTTTGTAAATTACATGTCAGACAAGAAAACGACCCCATATAGAGCTAAATACATACTGTTGTGCGGGTATATAATGTCCCAGAAATAAATGATTCCTTAAACTTCAAAGGTTTACCCCAGAAACACACTTCTTTATATATATATAACACTATTAGCTCTGTCTGATCTTCAATTCATCGCAACACAGAGTTAAGATATATAAACATACACATTTAATATATTATTTTAATAAATTTCAATTATACTTACTAGTATATATGTATTTAAACGATAATATCTCAACCAAAACAGCAAAATTATAATTTCGTCAATAGTGTTTCTTAAAAAATGAAATAAAAGTCAACAAATCATGTATGTATATTAGTACATTTTAATTTACACATGTCAATAAATAATTTATAATATAAGGACGTGGTATGATGATTGTGGTGGCTGAAAAAAAGGTATCTCATTTTGTATGTGAAAAGCAATATAGAATTAAATGTGTTGACAATTGGATCAGCAGCATCACAGCTCAACATATTCCAAATCCAGCCAATTTAAGCCTTTTTTTGTAGTAATTAAGACAAACAGTAAATTGAAACTCTCAATGTGATACAAAATTTTCAAAAAAAATTAATCAACAAAAAAAAGACACGTGGTCATGCAAAAATTATCTAAACATTGTAAGAATAAAAGATGTGTAATACAAACATTTTCTTAACTCTTAACATTATTAATTAAGATGGGACAATTTAACTTTAACACTTTCTAATAAGCAATTAGCATAGTGATACGAGATCTATAGTCAAACTTTGGATTGTGACATTCAGTAACGATTCGTATGGTAAAGTTAATTTGTGAAAGAGAGATTACAAATTAATTATAATTCTTCATCAAGAAAACTTTTTATATAGAACTTATGTAGGAAAAAATGATAAAAGGATGTGACCTCATGAATATTTATAAACAAAATTAACTTAAGCTTATATTACAAATAATTGTTGGTTGCTTATGGAATCTATATATATAACAATTGAGGGAGCACAAACAGGTATGTTTAGACACGTGTCACAACCTCAAATTTTTGGAAAAAAAAATTCAAAACATTATTTACCACAAAGGGAATTGTTTCTACGTGTCACTCTCAGGGCACATCATCGTGGCTCTCTAAATGCACGACACGTGGCACAAACCCACCCCATATTCACCTTTTCACTCTGACCCTCTGCATTCTCTCTCTCTCAGCTGCACACCACGCCTGTCACTCTCTTCATTCCCTCCACACACTAAACCCTTACTCTCTTCTACTTTCCCCTTCTCTTTCACCGATTTGGCAACTGCACACCTTCTGCTCATTGCCTTACCACCACTACAAATCTCTTCT
>Ga0123342_1003632_pt1 | contig 24530 bp, 6 predicted proteins | sample Turbeawhitnodule_FD_89960 | JGI IMG/M metagenome (GOLD analysis project Ga0123342, IMG submission 89960) | Root nodule microbial communities of legume samples collected from Mexico - Turtle bean Mexico white nodule | ecosystem: Host-associated > Plants > Roots > Nodule | place: Mexico: Nepantla... | reverse complement strand
GATATATTTTTTATATGTTTGTCTTATTTTTTTATTTTTTTTTTTTATATATTTTTTTATATATATACTCTCTCTATATATATATATATATATATATATATATATATATATATATATATAAATTATTGGCTCTGAGCATGTCTCAAACATTAATACTTTCTCGACATCTTAATACATTGAGAGTCAAGTTGTTGTACACATCTAAATTATAATTTAACGTTATAATTAAATTAATAGATAATACGAAATAAACATTTTCATAAGATAATTACAGATATTTGAATTATATTGGATAAAACTTTAATCATTCATGTCTAATAAATAATTATATTCATGTCTAGTATAATAATTATATATAGGAGTTAACTCCCTCAATAAAAAATAAGATGACAAAATTTTAATATTATTATCTACAATTTAAGTGTCAGAATACATTTACACTATTCTTATATAAAGAGAAATGCGTGAAAAGATAAAGATCAAGAAATCGAAACCCAATATTTAAAAGAGGACGGATAATAAACTTTCACTTTGTAAGAATATATATTACATTGTTATATATACAATATAGTAAAAGAATTTATTTATTTAAAAATAGTAATTTTCAACAAAATTCTTAAAGAAAATACAAGTTTATTCTTCCATATGAATCTAACTTTCCCAATTTGGGTAACATACTAATAATTAAGAAAGATAAATAAATGCATGGTTTTAATATATTATAATAAATTTATATAATGTAAAATAATTGTTTATAGTTATTTTAAATAAGCCATTTAAACAACCTTTTTAACAATCTAAGACTTTCCTTCTTTTAGTATTTATGTTGAATAATTATTTTAAAGACATTGAATACTTATTTTTTTTTTTATAAATTATTTCACTTGAATAAATAATAATGAAATATGAAATAATTTTGTTATAAACTAAAATTAGTTTATATAAAAGTTGAATTTTAAAAAAATACTTTATATATATATGAGTTAATATTATGTTATAAAGAAAATTTATAAAAAATAGAATTTTATGAAAGTCCACACACAACACAATTTTTAGAAAAGAAAAAAAATATATCTAAGTTGAATTTAATGTACGTTGAGTTATAGATATTTGTCCAATAATCGAAGTATTTTTATCTCTATTCATAGTAAATGACTAACTCATTTATTAAATTATTCCATTTTGATGTGAATTTCATTGATTTCCTTAAATTTTGAATATTTTTTTATATTTTTCAGCTGTTAGTTTGTAAATAAAGTAGGAAAAAAAATATTAGATGTTATAATAGTAAGTTTTGATGCATTGAATTCAAGTATTTTGATGTTGATAAATGAATAAAATTATGCAAAGGAACTTGGGGTGAAAACAAAAAAGAAAAAAAAAATCCAATAATTTTGGTAATTCTTTGAATGGGAAATAATTTGTTAAACGAAACTATAGTTGCAAAATTTGAATGTATTATTGGAAGAAACTTGCGTGTTGAAGTCAATTTGCTGGATGAATCTTAAAAAAAAAACACTTAATCGGACTAGTTTATCTATAATTAGTATTAGATGTAACAATGCAACTCGTATTAGTCTGAATTATGTAAATATATTCAGGGTTTATTTCATTATTCTTTGTGATTAATATTTGATATTTTATTACTTATAATACAAATTAAAATTCAGTATATATGATTTTGAATATACCTATATAGAATTATTATATATTGAATAAACATAATCGTAAACAATACATAAACATAGATAAATAACTCTTATCTTATATAATCATATAATCATATGGTCATTATTGTTTATTAGTACGCGATATGAGTTAATCATACTAAATCATCACAAATTTTGACTTCTTCTTGATGACTCTTGTGATTGTGTGATCTTCATTTTTAATCGTTACAAACATTAATTTTATAAATTAACAAAAGGAAAATATAAACATGAAGAAAAAAAAATGTCCATAGTCAGCACTTTTGAAGCCATTTTTTTAGTTTTAATGAATATATTTAGTAATCTATATAAATCAAATTTTATTACGCTTTTTTTTTGTTAATTATTGAATGAAGTGTGAAATAGGCAAGTTATTGACGAACCAATAGTACTAAAGTTGGGTTTCAGTTTAGAACTAAGTTTGAATAACTAAAAGCTAAATAAATAAAATCAAAGTTATCTTTCTTGGACTAAACTGATTATGTAAGAAGGTTATTAAATTTGTTAATGTTTTTGACATTTTTTTTAGCTTAAACAGATTTCACACTATTGGTGATTTTAAAATATAGTCATCGTTATGCATTCCTTTCAGTTTTGTTAAATTTGTTTTGTGATAAAATAATTGAAATTAAGCATTTAAATCTTTTTACTTGAATTCAGAATGCTTTTAGTAAAAATAATTAGAGTGATTACTTTGGAAAATTAATTATTAATTGTCTTGGCCATTTAGTTGTATATATTAATTATTAAAATAAGTATCGGTTTACTATAAAAAAGGTACAAATTATACCTAAAGTACATTAAAGTGTGATGAAGTTTTGTCGTTTTCTCAGACAGAAACATTCGATAAATCGACAATCTTCTTTTCATGGTTGACTGTTTAAAAGTAAAGTAGGTTTGGGCGCGGAGAAGGGATATATGGAACTTGTTTTTTCAAAATGAATTTCTACATATATATATATATATATATATATATATATATATTTTATTTTTATTTTTTTCCATCTCAGACAGAAAAAAAAACTAATAAAAATATTAAATGAAATAATAGAAATAATTAAATATTATGCTATAAAAAGATTAACCCTACAAAGAAGGGTTTTAAGAAGTGAAGTGATGCGAAGCCCCAGAATGAGTAAAATAAGTTGTGATTTTTTTAATTAATAACCTAAACCTAGTGGTGTTGATGGTGTAAGATAGGTATATAAATAAAATAAAATAAAATAGATGCAGTGTCTGTGAACAGTTCGAAAGCAGAAATTCCAGCTAGTATTTTGAAATGGTGTGTGTCGGGAATCTATGGAGATTTAAAACTATTATCACGTCGTTGATATTCTGTATGCCACTTACACAAGTTCCTTCAGGCATATATTTTATTTTATTGCTATCTAAGTTATTAATAATAAAAACAACATTAAAATATTGTTTTTTTCTGAGTGGGCTAGGGTTGAAAAAGGTGGGAGGTAGACTTCAAAAAAGTTATTACGGGTTGTTGCTGCTTTGCAATAGAATATATTGGATGTTGGACAACTTTTATTTCTTCCAACACTATATTTATATTCATACGCATTCACTTTATTTAAAACAAAAATAATAATTATAAATAGTTCATTTTTTAATCCACAATTATAAATTGATTATGCTTTTAAATAGTTCATTTTTAATCAATAATTATAAATTTCCAAAATTTTAAAGCGAATACCATAACGGACAGTGGTCACGGGTGCTTTCGGCCGAGTATGAGGCCCAATGATCTAAGCTTCCAAACAAATAATTACGCACTTAATTTTTTTATTATCAATTTAATATTATTTGTGAGGAGATTTTATGTTTATTTTAAATATTATATTATTTCTGTGCATATTTAATTAATCTAACTGTCCTCCCCACGGCCTATTTAAATACTTTAAAAATCTATAGTTAATTTTTATTCTTTAACTTAGTCATCAAATTTAGGAAAAGTGAGTATCGTATTAATCTTTAAAAATTGAGCTTTGGGAAGTATTATAATTTTAATGTTTTCAATTTAATTTTAGAATTCAATTTGTCAAAAAAAAAAAAAAAGACAAAGCAACACTATATTAGAAAACAATATTTATTTCGATTAAATTGTTTTTTGAGTATACTACTCATATCGTATTACCAACTATTGTAATAATTTTGTTAGTGAAAGAAGTTTATTTAAAATTGAAATTGTCTAAATTTCATTTAAGACCGCTACATTTGTGAGATAAATTAATATGGAACAAGAGCATGATAATTGATAGGATATAAGTGGATAAAGATATCATGAATTTGATTTTATAAGATTGACTTAAATTTCAAATTTATTTTTAATATAATAAAAAATTAAATTGAATATTTTTTTTTTCACTTTTACTAAAAATTATTAAAAAATTAATTTTAAAAATAAAAAATAATTAATTGTTATATTAGCTAAATTAGATATTATTTTAAAGATTATTTTTTTTTATTAACATATAAACTAATTTTTATTATTAATAAATAGTTTATAAATTGGTATTTAATTAATTATCAAAGTTTTAATTACTAAATTTAATTTTAATTCTTATATTAACTCATTCACCATCCTCCATATCTTTTTATGTGGATCTCTTTCATGTTTTTACTGTCCACTTTTTCTCTATTCCTTCTTTTCTACATTCCTTCTTATTTAACTCAGTTTCTTTCCTTAATTTACTTTTTTTAAGTCTATGGTAAAACAAAAGTAGTTTTACATTTTATATAATATAATCATAATTATATAATATATAGATTCGTGTCTCCGTGTCTTACATTTTAGAAATTTTATGTATCTCCGTATCTGTGTCTGTGTCATATCAGTATCCGTGAGAGTGTCTGTGCTACATATATGAGGATTGGGGAGTGCTACATATATGAGGATTTGGGAGTTTGAATACGAGCGAGTGGGGTGTGAAGAGAGACCTTGAAAGTTTTTTAAAATGGAGGTGTAAAGAGAAGGGCGAGTAACCTCTAAAATTTCAAAAACAAATTAGAAAGTGTAAATAATAAAAAATGTGGTGTAAATCGAAAAATAATGTAGAATGCCAGCGTGGGTCAAGAAGGCCTACTAGGAGGTACTGCACTACCCAAAGTAGTGACAGTATTTTTGGATAAGTTAGCATAATACATGGAATATTTATTTAGTATTAATAATTTTATTTATTATTATAATTTTGGAAGATAAAATCATTGTCAGTTAATGCTGAAAGGTTAAAGTAACGGTATAACTTATCAATTTTGAGAAATGAAATTAATTTTGTTACAAATTTTGGAACTAAATTATAATATCTTAATTTTAGAAACTAAATCAATGTTGCTCGGATAAATTACACGGTACCTCCTGAATTATATTGTATCTCTGAAACCCTTAAATTCATATCAGGTTTATTGACATGATTGGGTTATTTTTTTTGGTTTTTATCAAAATGGTGTCCGTTTAAAAAAAATTATAAATTTAGGCAAGTCGTGTCTAAGGGACGACTTCATATGCAGAAGTTGTACCAATTAGACACGACTTCTGTCATGTCATACTAAAGTCGTGCCAACTTGGCACGACTTCTGCCCTGTCATACTGAAGTCGTGCCAACTTGACACGACTTCTGCCCCGTCATACTGAAGTCGTACCAACTTGGCTCGACTTCTGCCCTATCATACTGAAGTCGTGCCAAGTTCTGCCCCGTATTAGTTAATTTATTATATATAATTTATTTTTTTGTATTAGTAAATTTCTATCAATCATTATTATATATAATTTTATATGGTAATAAAAATAGGTGTGTCTAATTTTATTTAATATTTAATTTTTTAAGAATATGTAAAAATATTTTTTCGTATTACTTAATTTCTATCAATCATTATTATATATAATTTTATATATGATAATAAAAAAAATGTGTCTAATTTTATTTAATATTTAATATTTTAAGAATCTATAAAAATATTTTTTCGTATTACTTAATTTCTATCAATAATTATTATATATAATTTTATATATGGTTAATGTTTTAAGAAACTGTAAAAATATTTTTTCGTGTTACTTAATTTCTATTAATTATTATTATATATAATTTTATATATGATAATAAAAAAATGTGTCTAATTTTATTTAATATTTAATATTTTAAGAATTTGTAAAAATATTTTTTCATATTACTTAATTTCTATCAATCATTATTATATATAATTTTATATATGATAATAAAAAAACGTGTCTAATTTTATTTAATATTTAATATTTTAAGAATTTATAAAAATATTTTTTCGTATTACTTAATTTCTATCAATCATTATTATATATAATTTTATATATGGTTAATCTTTTAAGAATCTGTAAAAATATTTTTTCGTATTACTTAATTTCTATCAATCATTATTATATATAATTTTATATATGATAATAAAATAGGTGTGTCTAATTTTATTTAATATTTAATGTTTTAAGAATCTGTAAAAATATTTTTTCGTATTACTTAATTTCTATCAATCATTATTATATATAATTTTATATATGATATTAAAAAAATGTGTCTAATTTTATTTAATATTTAATATTTTAAGAATCTATAAAAATATTTTTTCGTATTACTTAATTTCTATCCATAATTATTATATATAATTTTATATATGGTTAATGTTTTAAGAATCCGTAAAAATATTTTTTCGTATTACTTAATTTCTATCAATCATTATTTTATATAATTTTATATATGATAATAAAAAAATGTGTCTAATTTTATTTAATATTTAATATTTTAAGAATCTGTAAAAATATTTGTTCGTATTACTTAATTTCTATCAATCATTATTATATATAATTTTAAATATGGTAATAAAAAAATGTGTATCAATCATTATTATAGTCAAGATGGGAACCAAAACATTTTTCCATTAGCTTTCGCCATTGTTGAAGGTGAAACAAAGGAAGCCCTTATATGGTTTTTCCAATTGTTACGAGCATATGTCACACCTCAGTCAAATTTATGCATGATTACTGATAGAGGAACAACAATATTATCAGCATTACAATCTCCTGAAGTTGCTTCCGAATATGGTTTAACCTCAGTGTATTGCATACGCCATATAGCATCCAATTTCAATAAGAGGTTTAAAAATGTTGACTTAAAGCGGAAACTAATCAACATGGGTACGACTTCAGTATGACAGGGCAGAAGTCGTGCCAAGTTGGCACGACTTCAGTATGACATGGCAGAAGTCGTGCCTAATTGGTACGACTTCTGCATATGAAGTCGTACCTGTTGGGGATCCCACATCGACTAGAGATTAGAGCCTTTCATTGTATATAAGTGGGTGCAAACCTCACGCCATTGAGCCGGTTTTATGGGGTTGAGTTAGGCTTTAAGTCCACTTCGTAATATGGTATCAGAGCCATTTTGAGTCTATCCTAGCGAGTGTTTGTGTTAGGCCTATCGTGCCACCCGCTATCGGGCCGCTATTGGACCACCGAAAATATATAGTCCCACGCACGAGTTGGCAGTCTCGGCGTGAGGGGGGTGTTGGAGATCCCACATCGACTAGAGATTAGAGCCTGTAAAATTAAAGAAAATAATAATAATTTGACCTATTTAAAAATGTGAACACATTTTTTCCCATCAATTTGTCCCACAATTTTATACTTGGTAATACTCAATCTAAAAGTGACACATATTGATTGGTGCTTATAAATTGCAAAATAAAAGCTTGGCAAGTTAAGCATGGAGGGAGCATACGTCCATATCAGAGTCCAAGCTCACCTGTGCCATCTTCTTCATCAACAAATCCGCCTTGTCACGAACTCTCACCGAACCCCTCACACAAAGATCAGCCAAGACGGTTGAAAATTCCGGCAGCATCAAAGCCTCAGTGACACAGTCTTCACTGTCATCAAAAAGACGGATAAGGATATCAGCAGCACCCTCCTTGCTCAACAAAGACCTACCCTTCAACACATTCAACATTACCCTAACTATCTCATCCGTTTTCTTCAAACCATTCAACCCTTCATCAAACCTCGCAAGGAGACTAAGAACAGCCAGAGAAGTTCCTGCCAGGTCTTCATTATCAGTACCCTTCACCACCTTAAGTAGCACTGCCACTACCCCGGCTCGCACTGCCAAAGTGCAGTTTCCATGAAAATGAACAAGCTCAGCCAAAGAACTCAGAAGGTGGTGCGCATCAGAACCACGAGACCCTTCAACTGCTTTCACTAGCAACTGAACTGTGCCTGCCACCCCAAACTTGGCCTTGTTTTTGTCATGCATGGCCAAGCTGCAAATCAACGAGGAGGCCAATTTGGAGGAGTCAAGGGAAAATGATGAGTTGGTGATGAGGGAGTTGAGGTAGTAAATGGTTTCCATGTCAGCAAGAGATTGCTTCAGATCTGGGTTGAGGGATAGGTTGAAGAGGGTTAATAGAGAAAGTGTTTGGATGATGGGGGAGGAAGAGTTTGTTAGTGTGGCTATTGTTGGAATGGCTCCTTCTGTTTGAGCTAGTGAGGTTCTGTTCTGGGAACTGACCTTGGTGATGGAAGCCAGCATTTGAAGAGCTTTCTCTTGAACTTCAGTTGAGTCTGATTGAACCAGGAACAGACATTCATTGATGGCATCAAAAACACGAGACGAGGATGATGATATTACTGACGACATCTCGTGTTCAGTACCACCTTTCAACCACCCAAGTTTTTTAGGCTTTAAATTGAAGTATTTAAGAAGCTTAAACTTAAACCCTACATCTTTGGTTATGTAAATTATGTATATATAGATAGTTTCAATGTTTCATTAGCATTGGAAATGGCTTAGATTTTTGTCCTACTCTTGGGGCTGTAACACATTTAATCTATATATCTTTGTCATTTCTCATTGGTCTCGTGCTCCTGCCAACACACTAATATTGAGAAGAAAAAAAAACACTATTCGGCTAGACAGAAAAATATATTTTCACAGCAATATTCAAAATAAAACATTTAAATCCAAAATAAATCATTTAATAAGTGTATCTGTCCACCTATAAATTGTGAAAGACCATCAATTTAAATTTTTAATAAGTGTATCTGTCCACCTATAAATTTTGAAGAATTTTAAATTCACCAAATAAATGAATTAATCTTTTATTATAAATTAGTGATTAATTTAGAATATAAAATAGTTAGTAGCTAATGTTAAAAATTAATTTATAAATTATTTATACTTTTTATTAATAATAAAAATTATTTTAAATACTAATAATATTTTAGTTTATAAGGTAATATTTATTTTGTTTAATATATTAATTATTTATTTATTATTCTTAAAATTAGTTAATGTAGTAATTAGTTATTTGTTGTTTTAAATTAGTTACTATTGAATGATTACTGAATGATTATTTTTTGTATGTTAGAAGTATGTTTAAAAATAATTTTCAAAATATTTTCATAAGATTTGTGAATAGGAACAAAAGTTTTTGATACAGGTGCACTAGAGCCATTTTCATGTTATATGTAATAGGAATTTAGAATGGAATCAGTTATTTGCCTAAATCCATCTATACAAGCAGTTTTACATTTAAGATAATTGAAAAGTGAAAAATATAAATATTAGGATAATTCTAACAAATTGGATTGTTGTCTCTAATATAAAGAGAGAGATATGAATTACATAATTAATCAACTTTTTTATCAAAAAATACACCAGGTTAAAATTAAAGATGTAAACTTATTTGAAGTCATTATTTAATTAAATACAGAGGCTATAGAAGAATTCAAATTGCATAAAACACGTCTAACTACAAGAAGGATTTACATGAACGAAATAAATAAAATTCAAATAATAATGAAGACATCTTTAAACAATTTTAAGCTTCAAAGCTATTCATAGCAAGTGTTAGATATAAGTATAAATTTAAATATTCCAAATTAGTACAAAAATAACTTATTTAGATTTTCAATCATTTCAAACATCTACACTTGCACTCAATAGAAGATGAAACATGTTTAATTCTATGTTCTTTTATTTATTTATTTATTTATAGAATTGACTAAATAAATACATTTTTAATATGATTATTATTAGAATAAACTTAACTAAAATATATTAATGTTTTAAGTATAGAATAATATATATATATATATATATATAATGTTTTGGTACACTAAATAGCCTCACATCGTTCAGAGGTGAATAAGGACAATTTAAATACATTTTTTTCCATGATCCTCTAAGGTACCTTTTGATGATATAATCATAACGAAGTTATGAGCTTCAGAGTGAACAATATACCGAATGCGACAATTGACCCTAGTGATGTCACCTCAACGAACTTGAGGTTGGAACATTAATGTTATGTACACTCAATAGTCCAACATCACTTAGGAGTCAAGGATAAGGACAATTTAAATACATCTTCCTCCTTTAATCCTCTAAGACGTATTTTAAGAGCAAAATCGTGATGGGACTCTAAGCTCTAAAACGAAGATTGCATCAAATACAATTATTGACCCTAATGATATTATCTCAACGAACTTGAGGTTAAACATATGATAATATATCAACTTTACAAACATAAACATTATATTTATGATAGTTGTTATATAATTAGTTTGTATGATTGTTTCTCTCATGTATTTACCCTTCTATTGAAAGTGAATAAATAAATAAATAAAAGAATATTAATAATATATTATTTCACACATAAAACAAAGAAATAAAAAAATAACACAGTATATAGGTATTTATATTTGTAGATAATTTCATCACATATATTCATGTTTTATGAAATTTAAATCATGGTTTTATTTACATGCATTTATCTAAAATGAATCTTATAATATTTTTTAATTTAAAATAAGATTAATATATTTATATCAACATTATTATTACTAGTAGAAACACATACGTTCATGTCAAGTGCCTGCTGTCCGCAAATTTTTTTTTATGGTTAAAATTTTAAAGTCATAATTTTACTACAACAATAAAGAAAAAATGATTCAATGTTTTATATTTATTAATAATTCTTAATTTAATGGAAACAAATAAAGAAAGAAATGAAAGAATGATCAATTTGATAAAGAGGAATAGTAAGCGAACCTGCAAGCCAGAAGAGAGTGTGAGCACCGCCCCCAATCAATGACCTTAAAGGTTTGGTTGCGAAAGGCGAGATAAACAACCGATTACCATTACAAATCCAAGTTACAAAGATTCAATCTTTCGTAATGCAACGAACCTCTTCCATGCCTCGTGCGAGAAAGATCACGTTAGAAATCATAAACTCAAAATTCTATTGTCAAATTTGGAGAAGCTTCCATGCCACATTGGTGATGAGAATAATATGTGATCCATGAAGAAGGATGTAGTGAAGAAGAATAAGTTGTTTTGTTCCTCGTTCATATCTCAATCCATATCAATCACATTTTGAGTCATAGTGATTCGTGTTTTTTTGCAAATAAAGAACAAGAAACCAAATGATAAGAAGGAATAACAATTATGATTTTTAGAGAGATGAAGATATGGGTAAAAAACCAATACAAAACGGTAAATAAACTACTTCACATCCAAAATTTAAAATTGGTATCTTTTTTTACAAAAATGATAGAATATTAGTTTTAAAAATAAAAAAGAAAAACAGTTTTCAATTAAATATAAAAGTAATTAGTTATTTATTAAATGCTTTAAAAAAAAATAACTAAAATGTCCAAAATAAAACAATAAAATAAATATTAATATAAGGGTAAAATTGAAAATATAAAAAAAATGAGTTAAAGAGGGGAATCTCTTTATATATAGGTATAAATTTTGATTTTTTAAAATTTTAAATCATAATTAAATTTTTTATAAGTAAATAAATAATTAAATTAATTAACATAATTATATATTTCATGAATTAAAAATAAAATAATTTAGTGACATATTGACAGTAAAAGAATTGGGTTATCACGTTGCATCCATTCACTTTGCAAAACCGTTTCTTGTAATACATAATAGATAAATAAAATATATAATATATAATAGATAATAGATAAATAAGATATGTAATATATAATAGATAATAGATAAATAAGATATGTAAGATATAATAGATAATAGATAAATAAGATAGGTAAGATATAATAGATAATAGATAATAGATAAATAAGATATATGCTCTCTAGAATAATTATTATCTTAAAAGTTACAACAACAATGATTTTTAATTACATTATTTACTAAATAGAGTTGAGATGTCACGGGCATCACTGATAACATTACAAAATATGTAAAACAAAAGTGACTTAAATATGTTAAATATCTTAACTAATTAACATTTATCGGATACTATCTTCAAATATTAATTAGTATAGCACGGGTCACTTTAGTTTTGCGTATATTTTAGAATTACTTGTTTATATTGGGTATAGCTCTTACTTTCAGTAAAAAATATATATAGAAAAATTGTTAATAATCAATATTAAATTAACAAACTAGTTATTTTCTTATATAGTAAGCAAAACTTATTTCTTATATAGTAAACATAACTTATATAGCAAATGAATTTGATATTTATTTTCTTAAAAAGTACAAATTATATGGGCCCAAACCATTGCGGCCCATATGGCTATTTTTATCTCCAGTGCGCCCATAAATTGCACAATTATGCCATTTTTGACGATAAATTCTTAGAAACCCTAATTTGTTCGATTTTTCAATACTCTTCCCCTTCGAAAAATCAAAGGTACTTACAGGCGCAGCGATTAGTTCAGAGGTTGTAAGCGATCTCGCATCGTGAATCGTCGATAAAGGTAATTTTTCACCATCTTCATTTATTAGAGCTGTTTCGATTCATGCCACTTTTTACAATTTAAACGTTTCTGCTTCGATTGCGATACCTGCTTTTAAATTTTGATCCTGTTACCTCCCTTTCCAGTTTATTTGGTCTATTTTATGTAGTCCGCTTCTATGAATTGTAGCTATTCTAAGATTTTAGTTACTTTTCAATTAATCGCGTTGACAATATTCAATGTAGTTTTTTTTTTCGTTGCTAATTTTTTCGGAGATTTATTTTGTTGAGCATAGCAGTAAGTTTGATTTTTATGAATTCATTCGATTGACACACTTGCCTGATTAGTTAGTGATTCGCAACACCGGTCAAGGTTTTTGAATTTTTGTTTTTGTCATGGTTTTATCGTGAGAAATTGCTGACAAATGCAATCTATGCATCCACTATCGTGGTCTGAATTGCGATATAGATTCGGTATACCCTAACTTTGCTACCGTCGTGGGCTGTTTAAAACCTTAAATTTGATTCTATTTCCATCTTTGGTAAAATTTGTTGAATATTTTCTTGGAGTTGTATAGGAAGATAATCTATAATCCTTCTAGGGTATCTGATATAAACAATTTTGTGATTTTTCTTCTGTGATATTAACGTATGAGTATTAATGCCACAGATTCGTGTCTGAGTTGGAGTAGTCATCACCATGAGATTGAGAAAGGGAATTAAAGTGGAGATCCCTGGCAATACCGATGGACTTAGTGTGGAATGGCGATGTGCACGAATAATTTCTGGTAATGGGCACACCTACAGTGTTCAGTATGACCGTTCTAGTACAACAAGTGAAGCTAGCATAGAGAGAGTTTCAAGAAAGGCCATCAGACCATCTCCCCCTCCTGTTAAAGGTATTGGGAGTTGGGTAGCTAATGATCACGTGGAGGTTTACAATTTCGGTTCTTGGAGAGCAGCTACTGTTTTGAAATTCATTGATGGAGATTTCTACCTGGTAAGACTGTGGGTATCTTGCAAAGAGTTAACGGTGCTCAAGGTAAACATGAGGGCACGCCAGACTTTTCAAAATGGTCAATGGGTGGTCAAGTCTAAGGTAAATTTCCATTTGTTCAACATAAATAATACAGCTTTGCTTATGATTTAATTTTTAATTTTAGCTAATATTCCAAAGCTTGATTACTTTCTTTATGGTTGAATATCTGATCTATTTATAGAGATTCCTTGAGTACTCGTAAATTTAATTCAATGTCCTGATATTTGTTCATACTTATTTCAGGGATCTGTCAAGTCACCAGTTGGGAAGTCTAGCTTGATTTCTAACAGTTCCAAAGATGAGCCTGAAAATAAGTGCAGAAATATTGTTTCTCCAGGATTAGATGCCAGTGATCACCAGGAACCTTGCCTGATTTCATCTTCAACATTGAAAAGAACATCACCTTTTGTCTCCTCTCTTGTTGAGTCTTATCCCAGAAAATTAAGGGCTGTGTCGAATATGGGTGAGTGTGAAAGATTCAAAGCTGTAACCACAGCCCCCTCGCTGCATAAGGTATATGCTGTTGTTTACCCACAAAATAATATGGGTGAAAAATGCATGCATACTTCCTTTACTAATGGTACCAAAAAATATTATGAAACAGGAAAGGAGAATCCTTGTAATGTTTCAACACACTTTCTTGAACGAATTGAAGAACCTGATTATTCTTGTAGTGATCTGAGTTCTGTTGGCAGTTGTAGTGTCATAAGTAGTAACTCAAATAAAATTTCCAGTGATACCTTAGCAGGTCCTTGCCAGGATGAGGATACCCTTTGCAGTGATGCAGAATCTCTAGATGTTGGAGATGTGGATGAAGGATGCTCCACTTCTCCCAGTGAGGTTGCAGCAGAAAGAATTCATAGTTTAGAGTTGCATGCATACCACAGTACCCTAGAAGTTATGTATGCCTCTGGTTCTTTAAGTTGGGAACAGGAAGAATTATTGACTAACCTTCGAATTTCACTCAATATTTCAAATGATGAACATTTGATGGAGATAAAGAACTTAGGTTCATGTGGTCAGAATTTTTAAATGTTTACATTTTTAATTCCTTATTTGTACAGCCTTAGTAGGTTCTGAAGAAGAGTACATATTTTTGAATTATTTTTTCTTAATATTTCTATATTGGGAAAATAATGTTGCTATACACTCATTATGAATATATCAAGTTACGATGCTCTTTATTTATTTGCTAGTCTCACTCTCTCTCTCTTATTATATTTGATGCTATAATTTTCCTTTTCAATGTCACAAGTTCTTGGCTTCTACACCTGTTATGATTTGCTGATATGAGATATTCAACTGATTGTCTCCTTAGCTACTTGTATGTCATTTAATTGCCAAGTAATTGATTTGCCTGGACACCTTGATTATACTTCTGAATTTGATCTAAAATACTTAATTTGAATGAAATATATTAGCGATTTATTTTATGGCATCAACTTTTCTGCCATTTGAATATTATTGATGAATCAACTACAATTTTCCAGGGCCAGTGTAGGAGGCTTGCATGCCTTGCTTCCAATGGCTAAATATGATACTAGGTTTGCTTCTTTTCTCTCTGCAAATTAATTGGTCACATCTACCAATAATTTTCTTACTGAGATTAGAAATTTCTGACCACTGCTTTATCATTCATGTGATTCAAGAACACGATCTCACTTTAGGGTTACTCATGTGATTCAAGAACACGATCCTCGTATGGAAGGTCTTCTTATAGTGCAATTATTCAGATAATAACAATTTAATTCATTTATTTGCATACCTTGTGAATTATCTTCACTGTTACTTGAATACTTTATCCTGTCAGTGGAAAAAAAGTGATGCTAGGATGTTCAGAATGTGTTATATATCAGGTAGCTAATTGCCCTGGATTTCTGTCCCGTGGCCTCTCCATGATGCATAAGCAGATGTCCGGTGTGTTGACATGGCAGCAAATTGCAGCAGCAATAATGCTTTGCAGCCACTACATCAGACGGGTAAAAATCTCATATCGTTTTTTCATAATTGACCTAATTATTTTAGGGTCGTTTGGTCATAATTGACCTGTCTGCAAAAATATTCTCTCCATTCTCTAATGTCAGTTCACCACTGTCTGACAGCCCATTTCATGCTGTCTTATTGTACCTTTTTTGAACTGGTCACTTAATGCTCTTATTTTTCTAAACTTTCTTAGGCTTGGATCTTATAATTTCCACGAGTTCATCAACATTTTTTTTTATCTTGACATTGTTGAAATTGGCGTATATAGGAAACATGTTAACGATGGTTTTTTAGCAGGTCTTGGGAAAAATACTCCATTAAGTAATTTTTTAATGGAACTTTACTGTATCTAAGAATTTGTAAAAAACATAGGATTCGCATATTCCCGTCATACTCAAAAATCAATAAACTCATTTCCTCTTTTCTTTCTATAGTGGTTTCTGAGCGTATATGTTGTTAAGTTCAGAATGTCTGACATCTCTCCTTAGCCCCTCGATATTGTCAAGCACACTGTCAATTGACCATCAAGAAAAGTGTTAGGACATCCGTTGATTCTCATTGACATGGAGCACCATTTTCTATCATTATTCTCATTGAGGTCAAATTTATGTTTTTTTATCCCTATCGTTTTGTTTTTGTCTCCAAATAATTATGTTGTGTGTTGGGTTTACATACTGATCGCTAACGAGATCCGTTGATGACATTCTGTTAATCTTTGCAACCTCATCATTCTGATTCTTGACTGTTTATTTTGAAATGTTATATATTGAGATAAAATTTATATCGGCTATTCATAAACATAGTTCTCGGTAATTTAATCTAATGCACTTTTTTTCGTTGTGGACAATTTGAATCCCATTTGCTGAGCTGATCAATGTTTTAGTTCTTCCAAATCAAATGTGGAAAGGAAGTACCTGAGAAGATGATGCAACTCTGATGCATTTTTGGTTTGCCTCATTGTGTGCTTGTGTAAAATCTGGCTTGTTTTCCGCATTTTGAATTTTTTTGAATATGTTATATCGCGAATAATCAATTTAATCGATGTACATTATGCGCAGTTAAGTCACAATATGTTCAAATTTTGTATGATTGCAGCCTGTGCTGTGTATTCGATTGAAGTATAGTTCCAGTAATTTTTAGTTATTACAGTTCTGTTAATGTGCTGTTGGATCCAATTACAGTGCTTTTAATGTTTAGAGTTATTACTCGTATCTATTGTAGGCTAAATTCATTCAGTAAAAGATTGACACTCCCAATCCCTCTTTTATGTTTTTCATATTCTTATTTAGGGGAATTGAGCAACCAACCAGTTGCGGACGATAATGCAATTGTGTCGCTCAATGTAAACATAATTGGGGTTGCTTTGCGTAATGTTTTTTAATGTAGCTGTTCACTTGGGCTTTAAAGATTTCTGAAAAAGATTAAATGCTTTTTCATAAATTAGTACATGGAGGCCAAAATTACGCATGTTAATCAAAGAACTAGTGATGTAAAAAAACATTAGTAGATAGTGAAGCTTACTGTTTTGTTTTCAAGGTCTTCATTAATTAGTCTCTTAAACAGATATCACTAAATTAATTTCTGCAACTAAATGAAAGGCATATATCATTAGTAAAAAAATTCTTAACATAATACATATTAAGAACATTTTTACTCGTTTTAAAAATGTTATCTTCCAAGTCTTTTAATGGTGTTGTAATAAAATATTTTAATGTTTTAATTATACTAGGTATATCGCATAAGCAACGCTTAAACGTTCCTTTATAAATTTATAATCCTGAGTTGAAATAAAAAAAAATACTTGAAACCTTGACAATAATCAATAAATTATCTTGTGTAAAAAAGTAATCAGGGCTACTAAGTGTTAACTATCAGTATTCCTTTGGAAAGTTTGATGTTGCAATTAAACAATGGTCTTAGATGGGTGTGAGATTTGTCGGGAGAGAAGAGAGTGAACTTGTGAGGTAGAGGATGCATATTGAAATAAATTTGTGAAGATGATTTATTAAAGTTTGTTATTGATAAAATTTATAAATTATTTTAAAGATGTAAAATTTAAGTTTATAAATTTATTTTTGTTATTGAAAAATTAAAATAATAAATTATGATATTTTTTTTATAATTTTGATTTAATTAAATTTTTATAATATATAGTATTTATAATTATTAGTATTTTTTAACAAAAAATAAAATAAAATATATTTTTTATTTATTTAACTAATATAATTATTAAGTATATTAATATTTATAAAAATAATAAAAATGATTATACATATTTATTATTTTATATAATTATATATATATATATTGTTGATATTATAATTTTATTTTATTATTATTTATATCTATATGTTTTTATTAATATTTATTAATAGTATAATTAAATGATTTTATTACATAAATTTATGTAATATTTAATATATTAATATTTTATATTATATATATAATTTTATTAATAATTGCACTATAGGTCGAATAGTTGAAAAGTTGAAAAATCGATAATAAAATTAAAAACTAAATAAAAATGAATAAATAATTAAATAGTAAAATATTATAACAAAGTCTATTAAATAGGTATAAGTACGTTCAATATGTTTAATAAATACAATGTACAATTCAATTGGATCTAAAGTCCAATAAAAAGTACTATAAATAGGTAATTAATCCAAGAAGTAAGTAGAATCTAATAATTAACTAAAATCAATTTTAATTATATCATCGGAGCCTCTTGCTAGTACATATTCGAGAGTTGATCAAAGGCCAACAGTTGATCCAATCCAACTAGTGAGAATCCATAATCATATCCAAACTCAAGTCCAAACTAATGAATAATGTAACCAAAAACTCAAACCTAAATTAGAAGACTGTGAAGTCAAAAAGGAGAAGAAGTTATTTGTTCTCAGAACAATAATTAATATTATTAATAACTTAAATAATTAATATATTTTAAAATAGTGTATAATTTAAATTTAAATATAAATATAATGGTATAATATATATATATAACTCAGTGAATGCAGGAAGGATGAGTTAATTTAGGGTTTAGGATTTATATTTAGAAAAACCAGACATCATTTCCATCTACTCGTCAGTCTTCATTTGTATGTCATCAATAGAACGAAACACAACGTATTTTTTATATTTTCCAGTCGAAAGTGTGATGTTGCAATCGAGTGTATATGTTTGCTCGTGAAGTTGACATTAGAATATCTTTTCCAACATTTTATTTCTAAATAATTTTAGTTCAAAATAACATGAAAGGTTAGTGACAAAAATGTCTACTGTACATTTTATAATTGCTCGAGATGTGTTTGTATCCTTGTAATCACAATGGTACGATAGTCTAATACATTTTTTTACATTTGTGGACATATTCTCACGAAACATTAAAGTTTTGGTAGGAATTACGAGTACAATTTTGATTATTGAAGATAAAAGATAAAGACATGAAGTTGAGGTTTTTAAAATCTGAGTAAGCATAGCCATTATTGAAGATAAAAGATAAAGACATGAAGTTGAGGTTTTTAAAATCTGAGTAAGCATAGCCATAATTTTTATAGTATCTTTTTCTTACGATTTTTCTTTATATAATCATTTAACTCTTTTCTTTTTAATTCACGCAAGTTAAAGCTAACTAAAGTAGGTTGGACTATAAACGTTAGAACCAAAGAATAAAATGGAGTAAAAAAGCACATTACAATCACTCAGCCAAAAAAAAAGTATTATGTAAAAAGAAAACAAATTACTGTCAATAAAAGAAGACTTGAATATCTTGTTATGATTTTTTTTACCTTTATCTTCTTTCTCTTTTTATTTTATTCTTTATGTTAGTATTTGTGATAAAAATAAGATATGGATAACACCATGTTGATAACGGGACATGTGTCGACTTTGATGATTTATGTAATGCTAGGTAGTTAAGTAGTTATAAACGTCACATTTTATTATCTTCGGCCAAATGAATAACGCAACGTTATTTATTACATCATGCACTTTCAGCACTATAAAAATTACATCTCAGAAAGAGTGGTAGTTGTTGGCGTAAAAGAATACTGTGAAAATCCATAGGTACAACTTCATTTCACCTTTCCATTTAAATTTATTTCAGAGGGTCCAACCGCTACAAAAAACCTTCCTTATAAATTTAACAAGCTAAACATTTTTAAAAGATCACACTGCCTAAATAAATTATATTCGATTTATCCTTTTAATCTTATTAGTGCATGTTAACCGGTCCACAGATTCACCCGCAGAGTAAAGGATAGCAATGTTATTTTCTTGAGAAGTGCTTGTAATGCCCTCACTAGCATGATCTTTCAAGCACGTTAATGTTCAGAAAAAATACAAGTTCAAAAAGTTATTAGAGAATTGAATCACTAATATCACTTCATTTACTTGGAAGATAATATATGAAGTGATTACTGACTAAATAAAAACTAAATGGCTTTGCCCACCATATATGCAAAATGTATTTGTCGGGCGTCAAAAACACTGAACAACAGGAATGCCGAACGTGATAACCAAACAAACATAATCAAATCACCTCATAATGATTGAATTTAAAACCTCAAATCCATGTTCAAAAATGTCAATAATACACAACCCCAAAAAACATATATTGTAGCATACACAAATACCAGTAACTAAGGAAAATGGTTCACAGACGCACAATTCCTACTCAAAAGTATCATCGTCATCGTCTGGAAGGGGCTGACTAGCAGCTGCAGCAAGCTCAGCCTCATGTCTGCAAAAGTCACAAATTCATACATTATAAAAAATCTGAACAACTCTGGATGACCAAATACAATAAGAATACTTTCAGTTTGATCGATATGAAACAACTCGGAGGCTCTTTGTTCATAGAAACTAAAATAACACAGCCTACTAAAAACCTAATATAATACCCATGACGACAAACCATTAGGACATTTTTAAATTCAACATACAACCATGCAGTTCTATAAACCTATTTTATCATCCTAGAGAAGCCGTGACCAAGAACTACAGGTTGCTGATAAAGAATTAGTTTGCTAAAGGACAGGTAACTTACTGTTGTTGGGCTGCTAAATCAATTTGAACTTCGGGTGGAGCCAAAGCAGGAGATTCTACAAAGTGCAAGTTAGGATCTCTGCAAAATTGACACAAGTAGCAAAATTTTAGGAGAAATAAATTTAGAAGTTTGTAATTGTCTTATAATATGGACTGCAAATAAATCTAGCAGTTTTGGAGGTACCCTGCAAGTTTCCTAGCCAAGTACAAGAATGGCTTTTCAAAGTTATAGTTGCTCTTTGCAGATATCTCATAATACTGCAAATTCTTCTTTCTGTGAAAAGTAACCTGCTTGGCCTTCACTTGCCTATTCTTTACATCAACCTTGTTACCACAAAGAACAATTGGGATGTTCTCACAAACCCTAAAAAATCAATTGGGCAGAAAACGTCAATGATCTGATGTATACAGAACTCGTATGAAACTAATAAACAGGTTTTAACAAATTCATTTACGAACCGACAAAGATCACGGTGCCAGGTAGGGACATTTTTGTAAGTTAGCCGAGCAGTAACATCAAACATGATTATTGCACATTGCCCATGGATACTGCAATATAAAGAATATAAGGAACCGAGTTAAAAGCAGAGAAAGGGATCAAAATATATATAAAGATAAGCTTAGGGGTTTTATAAATTTCCAATAAACATTTCCAAAAGAATAAATTAGAAATTTCTTACGTATCCAATTCATCCTATAAAGATTAACAACATACGCAGAGCCAGGCAATTTTCAGGCAAAAGCTTTAATAGTTATGATAAAATAAAATTATGGAAACAATGCCAACGGACAACAATATTAGTTCACAAGTAACAAACACACATGCAGAAGTTATGATTGAAAACATGTATGTAAGCACAACAAGATATAATAAATCATAATCTTCAGTCTTGCCTTGTCATACAATGTAGATATTCAAAGCAATAACCCATGTAAGAAACAAGAAACACATGGATGATGAAAGCTCCCAACAACATGCAAACAGAAGAGATGCGTGCTATTTAATTCTAAGCATCAAACAGTATTTCCCCTTTGGATTCAAATGATCACACAGGTCATCTACATGTAAACATTAGAATAACAAAGGGAGTCTGCCGGTCTTGTTGTTGCCAGTTCCCGCAAAAAAAAAAAAAAAAGACAAAAACTTACTAATATCCATCCCTGAGACCACCAAACTTCTCTTGCCCGGCAGTATCCCAACAGTAGAAACGAATCTTTCCACAGTTCGTGAAAAAATCCAACGGATGAACCTCCACACCAATAGTGGCTGTTTGAGACAGAGCCATGACAACAAATAAGATGATAAACGCAAATAAAATACAAACACAAAAACAAACTATGAGCATAAATCATTAACCACAAATAATAATTGATAAAAAAAAAAAAAAATGAGAATCTCACGTTCATATTTCTTCTCAAATTCACCGGTGAGATGCCTCTTCACGAAAGTTGTCTTTCCTGTAAAGATCCAACATCGTATAATAAAACAATAAAACTCATATTGATGATGAACAACTCGATACTGAAATTTTACTTTTAGAAATAAGGTAGATCGTTCCCAAAAAAAAAAACACGAAAAACCAGACAAACAATACCAATTGCGAAATAACCAAACCCTAACCCTAACGGTTTCAAATCAAGAAAGAATGAAAGTGGATCACCCTCAAGAAGGAAGAAGTAATTCACCTGTCCCACCGTCACCGACGATGACGAGCTTGAAACTTGGGTAGTCAACTGTTTGCTGATTTGGCAAAGCCTGCGATGAAAATATAATGTTAATCGAATGTGGAGAGAAAATTGAAAAAAAAAAAAAACAGAAAGAAAGAAAGAGAACCATGGTGAAAGCGGTGACTGAGAGAGGTGACTGAGAGAGGAGACAGAGAGAAATGAAAGCAAGGGTTTATAATAGTTCCCCTTTCTCACAAGAGAGTTCCTCTCAGCGTTAACCTCACGCACCTCTTCCACCTGGACTTTGCTTTTTCGGTCATATATTATTTTTTCCATAAATGGGCCTCCTAATATAATTAATTACAGGTATTGCATTGTGCAACCCCATACTTTTCAAGTTGCACCCTATAAATACTGAAAATAAATTATTACCGTTTTTGCTGCTCCAGTTTTCAATTCTGCAATACAGTAACCTTTCATATAGTATATTCTAAAATATTAAAACTTATTTTTTGATACTTTAAATGGTACTTTATAAAATATAATTTTTATATTTTATAATATATATTTAAAATATAACATTCAGAATATATTTTTTAAAGGTCAGTTTTATCACTTTGCCAAATTTTACTAGTTTGCCACCATATGGGTGTGCAACTTCAAAAAGCATGGGAATGCACCAACACTGCCCATTTTAGTATTAAATATCCTTTTAATAACATTTTTTTTTATACTGTGGTTTTCTCTGCATTAAAGTAGAGATATACTCTGTAATAAAATTATTTTATACTTGAAAAACTTACTAAAATTTTAACAAATAAATTAATAATATAAGATATTATGAGCAACAGGTCATGGGATAAAAAGTTGGAGTTTTTTTTTATATAAACCATTTTTTTATTGAATAAAATATTTTTATAGTTAAATAAGATTTCTATTGAGAGTAAGAATTCATATTAAAATAGTTAACACAATTTTAAATTGATTAGATTCAATAAATTTATACCAGTTAATTTATGTGCTATTACAAAAAAAAAATCAAATTTTTTGCTGATTAAAAAACTTTGAAAAAGAAGTTATATGAGAAGTACTGTACTTGTTTAAATGATTAAGGAGAGTTCATTGGTATAATCAAAATATAAAAGTAAAGTTTTTAATTGAACTCTCATTGACTGTACCATTTCAAATTTACTCTTTCATTTTCATGAAACATCAATATTTTTTATTACAAAATATATAATTTTAAAAACAAAATTTATATTACAAAATGTACATCATAGAATACAAATGTACATTTTAGACTCTAAAATCCAAAATATATTTCCAGACACAGAATGAACGATTCGGATTTAATGTATTTGGAATTATACTTAATATATTTTGAATTATCCAACTTAGATTGTATTTCTAAATCTAGAAGTGTATTTTAAAAGGTAAAAAAAAATACATTTTACAAATATGAAATAGGAGAACACTTTTAAAATTTCACCATCCATGAAGGTGCACCTTCAAACTAGTGGGGGATGCAGAATAAATGGACAAGAAATAGGCAATGCATATCACTGCACCCAATTTCAATGGAAAAGACAAAAATAACCTTAATGTATTGTTTGTTTTTTATATTACGGATTTTCTTATCCGAAATGAGCTTTTGATTTTTTTTTTCGGATTTTTAAACACAAAATGCTCTTCGGATATATTTTTTCGAAATGTATTATTTTCTATTTTGAAACACAAAAATGCTCTTCGGATATTATTTTTTCGGAATTCGGATATTATTTTTTCAGAATGTATTATTTTCTATTTTGAATTTTCATTTTCAAAATAAAGGTTATTTTTGGAATTTTTTAAATTGTGTTGGGTGCAGGTTTTTCAGAATGTACTATTTTCTATTTTGAATTTTCATTTTCGAAATAAAGGTTATTTTTGGAATTTTTTAAATTGTGTTGGGTGCAGGTTGAAAAATGTTGGGTGTAGGAAGAATTTGCCCAAGAAATAAACTTGTTTGAGTCCAGCTGAGCCCATCAAAGAAACTCATTGACACAAATTAAAAACTACAATAAAAACAACTAGCATAGAAAAATTAGTTTGAATTTAAACTTATTTTTCCAAATTTTTATTCTTTTAAAATTTAACATAAACATTTGAAGATAAAATAAAACTTTTTAAGAAACAATAATATACATTTAGTTCTCCCTACTAGAATATATTTTTGATATGTATACATTTCTTTTATAAATTTCAATTTAGTTAATGCCAATATAAACAAATTAAACACAACTAATTCTTTTTTACTAGCAATGCAAAAAAAGACATATATATATATATATATATAT
>Ga0123342_1003631_pt1 | contig 24536 bp, 14 predicted proteins | sample Turbeawhitnodule_FD_89960 | JGI IMG/M metagenome (GOLD analysis project Ga0123342, IMG submission 89960) | Root nodule microbial communities of legume samples collected from Mexico - Turtle bean Mexico white nodule | ecosystem: Host-associated > Plants > Roots > Nodule | place: Mexico: Nepantla... | reverse complement strand
AGAAAAAGTGTCAGTAGTAATCATATTATTGGCTTGGGATGTCCAATTGGTGAATTTGTAGCCAGGAGGGAACCCATGCTTTTTATAACAGGTGTCAACAGTGTGGCCAAGACGATTAAAAAAAGTGCAGACATTTCTAGTAAAAGAAAACGTAGAGGTTTTAACATTACCAGAAGCAAAACCCACTTTGCAAAAACAAACAGCCTCAGTATGACCATATTTACATCAAAAATTTGATGTTATAGTGTAACTACTATTAAGACAATTAAAACTAGGGTTTGAATTAAACATTGCCAAAAAAAATTTTAAAACCAAACAAGATTTTGAAAGAGAACAGGAAAAAAAAAAAACCAAGAACAGCAAAGAGGGAAATAAAAATTAGAGAGAAGCGCAGCAGAACTCTTCATTCGAAGAGAGTTCTGATACCATATTACAGTAAATGAAGATGAATATTCCTTGTCTGATGTAATGCTTTAATGTAGCGCACGTAATCGCACGTAATCGTAATGAAGAAAGAGAGGTTTTGATGAACCCTAATTGTAGAGAAAAATAAATATAAAATAAACTTTTATTCATTTTATATTAGAGAGTAAAATACATGGTGTATATATAAGAAAAAGATTAAGACCTAGCTGAAACAGAAAAGGAAAGTTGGGTCAAACAAACAAAGCCCTATAATTTAAAATAGAAAATTAAATATATTAACAAGAGTTTTGTTAATCAATATTAAAGAGATTTCTATTTTATAGATATTTTTTCAAATGACGTTTATCTTAGTTATTTTTGTAATTAGATTTGAATTCTCATAAACATAGTAAAATATTGAATCCAAACATAAAATTATGTTATTTTCTTTTTCATTTATAAAATAGAGGTATTTTTATTTTGACAAATTAGTCTGCCTATAATGTAAAATGTTTGGAAAGTAACATGAAAGATATTTATGAACAAAGTTTTAGGCAGTAGCATGAAAAAACTGATCTTAATATTTCAAAAAAATATCAGCTAGTCATTTGACTTATTAAAGAAAAAAGAAAAAAAAAGGAGGGAATAAAAATATTTGTCTTGTGATGAGAAATTATAGGTGAATTCTTCTTATTTATATATATATAATTTGAACAAAAAATTGAAGGCATGATAATTTATTTCCTGATAAGTGGTAAGGAATGACTTAGTAATTACTTAACTTTTTATTATTTGAATACATTTCCATTGAGTTTAATCTTGCATAAATTACTTATGAGTCTAATAAAAATATTAAAATTTTGCGATCAATGGATGAAATATTTTTCTTAATTACTTTGAAAAAATTAAATTTAGGATTACTCATATTTTTCGTGAAAGAAATGTTTGTGTGATAAGTTGGCTAATTTATGATTTATTCATAGAAAATCTTTTTATTGGTATAATAGACTTTCATCTAGGTTGTTCTTAGAATTTTTTATGAATATGTATAATTTACGTATGTATCGTTTCTATTAACATATATATTTTGGTCTAATCTTCTCATATATTTTTTTTCTTTTTTAATAATACTTTTTGTTTTCATAACAAATAATTGATGTTACTTGATGTGTCAATATAACTCTAAAATGTCAAACATAATATGTTTAACATAAAAAATTATTTAAAAATTAATAAAAATATTAAAGACATCAGTTTGTAATGTTTTTCACTTACATAACTTTTTTTATTGAAATAAAAAATAAAATAAATGAGATTATATGCCAATATACAATACCTTATAGGCGTTTACATGTTACACTTTGTCTTTATTCCCCTGCACACATCACATCCAACTGAGTTTCCAATGTCATTTAACGGCACATGCATAATTCACAATATAACCAACAACAAACTGTTTTCAAACCATAAATTTTGTATTTACCATCCTATTCGCACCATTTAACGATTATCTTATTTATTTATTCCTTATTTATGATACATTTGTCCCAAAATACTCTTTTTTTTCTCAAATCTTTATTATGAATTTATTAAGCTTGATTATATGGGTAATCAAACCTCATTATTAATATTATATATATATATATATCATTAAAAAAAATATTAGATAAACATCAGTTTTAAAGAAATAAATAATTAATTATTATATTTATTAAATTATATATTATTTTAAAATTAGAAAAATTATTTGTATTTAAAATAGTTTTTATTATTAATAAAATTTACAAACTAGTTTCTAAATTGATATCTAATTAGATATTAAAGTTTAAATAGTTAATAGCTATTTTAAATTTTAAAGTTGGTACCTAAAACTTTGATAGTTAATTAGATATCAAGTTAAAAATTATTTATTAATAATAAAAATTATTTTAAATATCAATATTTTTTTTAGTCAATATAGTAATTAATTATATTTTATCTTAAAAATTGATTTTTATTTAATGATTTATTTTAGGATATATATTAATGATAATGAAGAAAGTTGCATTCTAAAAAGTTATTTTTCTTGAATATTTTCAGAACAATAGTACAATTATTTTTATTTATGAGGGATAATTACATTATATTTATTATTTAATTATAATCTCAATTTTTCTTCTAAAATAAAATATAAAAACCTTGGAGTAAGTAGATTTATATGTATATATACATACATACACGAATACTTTTGTGAAAAACATTATTTCAGCTATCAACGATATTTTTTCTTATTCCTTATAATTTTATATAGAAAGGGACATCCAACCAAATTCCATAACCATGAGCATTAAAGAATGTATTAAATATTTACATTCACAGCAAAGTTTCTGGATTTTTATATGTATATGAAAATAAAAATAAGCGTAGTGTTCTCCTCACTTTTTTTTTATCAAATATTTTAATTTAGTTTGCCAAGAATGGTAAAAATGGAAACATGGATATTATTGCTATGTTACAGAGTGAATAGCATGACTTGAAGACTAACCTTAAAAACTCGAAGGAAAGGTGCACATCGAAGGGAGACACATCAAACATTACTATTATTGATTGTGCTTTAAGGGCAACCAAACTGGGGCCTTATTCCTTCCACGTAAAGCACAATTTGTCTCTTCTTATGGTTCATGCACACCCAAATCACATACTAATTCAGTTAGAGCTATTTGGCGCCTAAATTTGCATGAACCAATTGAAACACCGTCTCTTACTGTCACATTTTCTCTAAGCACCCCAATCTCTGTCCTATTCCTTACAATTTGTCACAGGCCCCATGCACAACATTGCTGCCATATATATAAATTCCACATGTTCGATGCTGCTACTGCAACCACCAACCATATAATGGGTCATCAAGGAGAGTACACCGAGCCAGATATCCTAGGTTCTGTCATTGTTGCACTCAAAGTGTTTATTTTCATATTCCTCAAACTTTTCAACACAAATTATTTCTGGGTTTTACTTTTGCAGATTTATCATCAGAGAATTGCCAAGGTTTTGAGTTTAACAGCAGTACTTGGCTTAGTTCAACGTTGGACTCACAAAAGGTTTATCTTCTCTCTAGTTTCAACAGTTACACGGTTGAATTTAACTCCGACTAAGATTTTAAATTGCAGTTGTGATATCAATGTGGTTGCATTCGTTGTTTTCTGATTATTCCATCGTTGATTTGAACAACAGGAAAAAACTGAAAACCGCAAAAGGGAGTGGCATGACAAGTGTAACATCGTTCCTATTTCGGCAGAGGAGTTGAAGATACGAAGTGAGCTTGGAATGGAGATTGAAAATGACTTGGAAAAAGAGATCAAGGAGGGTATATACCAGCTTGCTCTTCGGTTGCACCGGATTTACCAGGAGAGGAAGGAAAGAAGTGCAAAAGAAACGTTTGAAGTTGACAATAACCGAGGTATAGCAGTTTCTGAAGTTAACATAAGCATAAGAATGGAAGGGAGAAGTAAAGTTGAAATAAGAGAAGTGAAGAATGAAGAAAAGGATGGTCCTTTTCTACGGAATTTTAGGCCACAAAATGTGAAGCAAGTGAAGAAGGTTGATTGGGTAAAGACTCTGAGAGGAGGTTCAAGCCCTGTTTGTGGCAGCAGATTATCAAGTGTGAGCTCAAAGCACAAGGGGAAAAAGCTAAGCACAGACCCTAATGGTTTATCCAATTGGAAAATTCACGGTGGGAGGGGAAAGAAAGTTGGTTCCTTTGGGCTAGTAAAACAGAATGCAAGTGTGGACAAGAAGATACTTCAATTGGGGTGGAAGGTCTGAAGGGCTTGTTTTGATTCCTGAATTTTATTTTGTTTTGTTTGCAAAAAATAATTTTACACTTTTGAATAATTTGTAAGCTCAATAAATTTTTGATGGGAATAAATTATAAATGATTCTGATATTATATTAAAAAATAAATTTTGCTTCCATTAATTTTATGAAAGTAACTTATAAAGTGAGTAAGGTATGAAACTACTAATATATTGTTAATTTTATCTCTAATTTTTGCTAAACTTCACTTTTTCTAAACTTCACTTTTAAAGAAAACTGGGCTAATTACCGCATTTTGTTGCATGACACTATAACCTTGTCACAATTAGTGGCATGAGAAGACAAAAGGTCTCCATGTTTGAGACTTGTATATTGAACTCTTTACCACAAACACCATTGTAGAGACACATTTTATAATTCACCTCCTTCAGTTTCCTCTAAAATATATGTTGCATCACATACAATAGTTAATGCCATCTTAATGAATTGTAGGCTTTTTTTTAAAATTAACCTTTACATTTTATCACCTACTACCTAATGGGTGATAAACAACATTTAAATAATCACTAGTACAAAATTATAAACAACGATTATTTATTTAATACAATTTTAGGGTTAGTTGTAAACTCGATAAATTTTTTTAAATTAATTTCATTTACTAATGTGCCTATTTGTAATAGCTGCATTCTTAAATCAAAACACATGATTTATGAATGCGACTATTTAAATAGTCGCATTCTTAATAGCCGCATTCTTAAATCATTTTTTACCCTAATTTTGAAGCGCGTCACTTACGCTTTTTCTTTGTTTATGTTCTGGTGTTCCTCTCTTCATGCGAGTTTCATTGTGTTCTCGTACCATTGTAAGTTCGTTTCAATTCGCTCTCTTTCTTCTTCACCAATGGTTTATAAATTTTTTTCATTTCACTTATTTGTTTGTTTTCTTGCATTGGCGAAGGGTTCTCTGACGCTTCATTTTCTCTTTTGTTTTTGCTCTCTCGTGCTTTCTCTCGTTTTCTACGAGCCTTCATTGTCTTCTTTGTGCAATTGTAAATTCGTTTCGAGTTCTTTTTCTTCTTCACCATTGGTTTATATATATTTTTTCGTTTCTCTTATGTATTTGTTTTCTTGTATTGACACTGCTTCATTGCCTGTTGTTTGGGTTATTGTTATGTTGTATTTGCTCGGTTGTTGTTGCTGCCACCGCTATTGCTGCCCTTAGGGTTTAGGGTTTTTATTTTTATTTTTTTAAAATAATTAAATAAAAATGCGGCTATTTACCATAGCCGCATTTATAAATCGCATTTACGAATGTGGCTAAATAGGCGCACTTGTAAATCTCTTATTTAAGAATGCATGCTGATCAAGTGCGGCTATATAGCCGCGCTTATAAATGTAAAATAGCCGCACTCATTTTGCCTTTCTGCACCAGTGAAGATTAACTTATACAGAAAAAAAAAAAAAAAACCGTTAGTATTCAAAAGTATAGATTTCATGAACAGATTATTTTTAAGAAGAATTTCCATAAAAAATTATGTTAATTTTTAGTATCACTACAAGAAAATCATGAAATAGAAATCAATTTTATAGATACAAAATAATTAATTGTTATAGTAACTAAATTAGAGATCATTTTAGAGACTAAAAAATATTTTGGTTTATAAATTAGTTTCTATGCTAAATAGTTTCTAAATTGGTATCTAATTAACTACCAAGATTTTAACTACCAATTTGGTAGCAAAAACTTTGGTAGCTAATTAAATACTAATTTAGAAACCATTTAACAATAATAGAAATTAATTTAGAAATCAAAAAATTTTCTAGTCTCTAAAATGGTTTATAATTTAATTACTATAATAATTAATTATTTTTTGTCTCTAAAATTTGATTTTTATTTTATGATTTTCTGTATGGTGTATAAATATCACCTATGAAACATTTCTACTTAAACCCTTGAGATTTATTTATGTTTGTCATGTATTCTACAATTACATATATATTTTACCTGTCAGCAATAATTTTTAATTCAATAAATGAACGATCTTCTAATATTATTAAATAATGAAGATCACAATTTTAAATTTATTTTCCAAACCCAATAATAAAAAAAATTAACTTGTGGAAAGTTAGCAAAATTAAAAATAAATAATTATTAAAAAAATTTAGTTACTAACTATATTATAAAGTTAGATAATTTATTACATATTAATTTATAAACTATTTATTAATAATAGAAACTATTTTAAATATTATTAATGTGTGTATTGTCTAAAATAATATATAATTCGATTAATATAATTAGTTAGTTTATATTTAATTATTTTTTTGTATAATTAGTTATTACAAAAATTCAGTATACTTATTTTAAATCGATTTTCATTGCTGATACTTTGATTACATTTATATCCATAGTATTAATTTCCTGTGGCATTTTATCATATTTTCATATCTTTACAGTTTATGTTTTATGAAAAAAAATATTAAATATATTGTTAGTTTCTAACAAAAATTGCTTTAGTTAGTCTTCTCTTCTAAAAATATATACTGATAGAGAATAATAATAATAAATTATCTGCATAATATAAAGGGAAAAATGAAAAATAATAATTAAAATAGGTAAAATAAAATAAAAATATATTTAAGCTGAAAATATAATATATTGTTATTATTTATAGGACAAAAACAGCATAAGGGGTCGTATGATGATTTGAATACGGACTAAAATGTGGAGCAACCAACGGAGTCCTGGTCCACACATTCAACGTCTTGTCTGTCAGAAGGGTCTTGCATTCTATAGCTCTATCCTTGTGACAAGACTATTCGTTAAAATTGCACTATCATTATACATTATGCTATATATTTTTGTTTTTCAAAAATTGAAATTTGAATTTATATAAGGGTGCATTTAAACATATAGGGGGTGCAGAATGCAGAGTCCCAGTGAAAAATGATGGGTCTTGGAAGGCCCGTGATATTAGAAATGAAAGGCCAAGTGGGATGGGAAAAAGTGAGAAAGGCGTGTTTGGTAAGTTGGGTTGTAATTAAAGAAATGCATGTGGTGAATTGGTATTTATTTGAATGATAAGGAAAAGATAGAGTGAGAATGTGGGGGCATAAAGATTGGTGTTGGAATGATTGTGAAAGGAAAATAAGATTGTTTGGATATTGGGAAGCAGTAGGGACGGAAGGTTTGAAGGTGATGGGTGTAATTGGTAAGGGACACAAGGTAAGCTCACAAACCCAACTTCCTTCCAAACTTTCTCCTTTTTCCTTTCGAATCATCAATTTTTCCTTTGCCAAAACTTTCTAATCCCGAACCACCTTTCACTTCACACTTTTCAAATTATTCTTTTCCCTTAACTACATCCTTCTTCTACTTAATTATGCTCAATTTCTAAACCCTAACTTCACATCTTCTTTCAACAATAACAATCACTCAACATGCTCAATTATTTCATTCCAACTCTATAACTGCAATGCTGAATATATCAGTACTGGGAAAGAAATTATCAACCCTGGTTACTTATACCGCTTCAGTTTGGTTTACATTATATATTCGCAAACACATAGAAATTAAAGGAGAAATTTGTGTCAAGATGGCATCCTTCACTAACATGTGTTTCCAAGAGTTATGCTAATTAACAGGTGTTTTCAAACATACTTTTTAAGGAATTCTAAAAAATATTGTCTTTTTATTGAATTTCACACTGGAGTTCAATTCAATGTAACAATAAAAGTATATTCCAATAACAGACCTTCAAAAATTTTAATCTTTAATTTCTTGACTAGAGTATATTGACATTCTCCTTTACTCGAATTGAAAATTCTTCTCTATAAAGTTTTGAATATATTATTTTATTTTATATATGTTATTGATTATCGAACTTTCATGTTGCTTTTGGTCTGCTCTACCTAGCTGTACAAAGCAATGATACTTTCGTATGTAAATATTCACATCATATATATAATTTATCCTTAAGAACAGTTATTATTTAATAATAATATAATAACGTAAAATTAATAAAATTTCTCTAATGGAGAAAAATTAATAACCCTCACAACGACGGAGCTTAAGATGATGTTATTTTCACACATAATTTTTGTATATTTTTGTTCATGTCATTTGACTTATTGCTATGATTATTGGCTGCAGAATTAGAACTTTATAACTGACGTTTTTCCCGGAAGTATAGTAAACCATTTCTCTTTGATTGTGTTAGCTATGCGTGTTGATTTCTCTTGAAAAGTGGTTATAATTAGCGAAGATGATGAGTGTGTGTTGCATAGAAAGAAAGCATGAGATGTGGGATGAAATTAATGAGGATATTAGATGAAGTGATGGTACGTAGTTGGTGAAGTGAAAAAAAGGCATGGGTGGTTGTGGTGTGAGTTGGAGGAAGAATAGGGTGATTTGACGGGCATGGAGGTTTTGGGAAGAGATGGGAAATGAATGATGGAAGGGATAATATAGACAGTATCCGTTAAGGTAGGAGAGATACGGGTATCTTATCTCATCTCATCTCATGCAATGCAATGCAATAACCCAAACTTGCACCAAAGGATTACATTACATTACATTGTGTGGACCACAGTGGAAGCACGCAGCTTTAACTGATGCTCAAGACCCCCCAAAACAAGCAAAGCATCTTAAACGTGTAATAGGTAATGCCCAGGCTTTGGACTACTTAAGAAGCAAGCTGTCCATAAAAGCATAATATCCTGCTACTATTATTCAAACATCTACACTTTCATTCTTTCAATTACCAACCTTACAAACTACCACACTTCTCCATCTTTCCCCAACTAATCAACCAGGTCCCCCTTTTACCATGCACATTAAACCTCATCCATAAACCTACAAACAACCCTCACTTTACATTCATCAACCACCTTCTATATCTACACTTCTACTCTTACTTCACCTTTTTAAGTACCAAACACATTCTTAAATGCAACACCTTCAACCATCATTCTTACACGTCACTCAGATTCTACTCATACTAATAGATTCTCTCCCCCATCTCTCTCTAAACCTCACTCATGCTTCACTACAACTCTCATACCTGCTAGCTGCACCAATAAATAAATAAATCAACCTCCTGTCCCTATTTAACTATTTATTCTCTGTGTTTATTTATAGTTTCTTCATACAAAGCAAAAATATCCTTTTCCAACTCGAAAAACAGAGATAATACGGAAGGAAATTGAAGTCACAGAAAAACTGTCATGCATTTCTGAATTTACATTTACCCCACTTCAGAATTTGAGTTTTACAGCATTTCTTCCCAGCATAAAATAGAACATAACAAAATAATTCCTCTCAAACTTCACATAACTCACATGCAATAAAATAAAAAAATTAATTACAACAGTCCCTTTCCACGCTCAGACCCAGGTCATGATGAAGAAAGACCCAACCACCAATAGAAACAAAACTGGTTCCCACTCAACCTCTTCCCCCTCCACAGTGAATTGATCATATAACATCTTAAGAAAGTGTTACTGATTTCTAGCTCGTTTGAGAAAACAACGTCCAAAGAAATTCAACACAGTGCCGTACAAACAGTCCAAGGGTTACAAACTCCTCACAACTAATCATCTTACTTCCGAACTAATGTATATTATCCTTGCAGAGATTAAGCAAGTCGAACACTGTTAAGAAAGTCAAGAAATTAAGCTAAAGAAAATTGAAAATGCACGAGGGGGAAGCTGAAATGAGGCACAAACTAGGACGAAGATTTTTGTCGCTTTTTTCAGTGCGCGGTGTTAGCGAAAGACATGAAAAACGGAAAATGCAGGTGGGTGAGAACGCGTACATTGATACTACCGAGGAAGTTCCTGCTTCCTAGTTCCAACAACTGTCTTAGGATAGAGTTATCATAACATTATAGACAAACAAAACAGATGTCATCTTAATCAATTAACCCTTCCCGTCACCTATATATATATCTGATATCATCATCACCATCCACCAGAAAAAAAAGGTTCCAAACGCGTCACCACCACCACCATTGTAACAAACTGCAAAAGAATTCTAACACTAGAACGACATCATAAAAAGACTGATTTTTTGAACTGAACAGAAAATTAAATTAGTCCATGGGCATCAGCAATAATAACTTGATCTAATTAACTTACCTACCTCCTCAAACACTAACACAATAAGAAGAGAAAGAAACCCTAACAATTTGGGTGGGTGGGTGAGTGAGTGAGCTTAAGGGTTGAAGAAGTTTGAACATCGGAATTTGCGCACTTTACTAGGGCTTCTTACCGAGAGTGTGCTTGTTGTTATGCATCCAAACCTTGAGAACGTGACGCTTCACCCCGGTTTCGTTGCAGAAGGCTTGGACCACACCCTCGTCGTGTTTCTGAATCCTCCACCCTAGTTTTTCAGCAAGTTCAAGCATTTTGTCCTTTTGCTCCTGCGTGAACTTTGTTCTGAACCGTTTCTTGGACCCCGTTCCTCCTGCACTCGGGTTCGAAACGTCCTCCTGGTCCTCCCGAGTGCTCTGCGTCCCGCCGCCGCCGGACGTCGACGGCAGCGCCAGCGTCCCAGTAACGCGTGCCTGCCCCCCCACCTGAAGATACCCAGTCGGGGTCCGGTAGTACGCCGCGAACTGCGGCGGCGGAGGGTGGTGCAGGTGGTGGTGCGAAACCAAGAACGGGTCGACACCGCCGACGGAGGCGCCGGCCCCGTCGCTCTCCTTGCGGTGAAAGTTGCGGTGGCAGCTGCAGGCGGCACATTTGAGCGCGTCGAGGGAACCCTCCGTCCCCGCCGCCATGAACTCGCCGCAGCCGTCGAGCGCGTGGCCCCCGATGCCGACAGCGTGGTTCTTGAGACACTCTCTGTAGCGCGCCCTCCCGGAGCCACCGTTGGTGCTGGTTCTGACTGGCTGCGCCGCCATGACGGCCTCCGGGCCGAGCGGAAGCTTCATCCGGGTGGGGTCGAAAGCTGCGGCACTCATACACTGCTCCTCCTCTTGGTCCTCTTGATCCTCGAATTCCATTTTGCAAAATTGGCGAAAATCTTAAACTTATGAGTCCTATTAATGACAAGTGATGGGAAAATCTAAAAGGGGGTCTCAGTACTCTTCTCGCAGTGTTTCTCTCTCTTTGTTCTCTGCTCTCGTCGTGCTTTCTTTGTCCAAAGGTGTATTCCTTCATATACTTTTGCGGTTCTCTGTTTTGGGAGGACACGACAATTACAGCATAATATACAAAACTCTCTCTCTCGATTTGTCTTAAGATCATCACCTTCCACCGGCTGTTCCGGTCACTCCGTAATTTGTTCCGTTTTCGTTTTTCACCGCGATATTTTTTCACTTTGCCTCACACTAGTACTACTCTCATCACTCCAGGACAACTGACAAAAGGGATCAATTTTACTTCAATAATATATCTCAGTTTTTAATGCAAATCTTTATGATACAGAACCACCACTCTCCAAGCATATGTGAACCTCTTTTCCAGTTTTCTTTTTCTCTATGCACCATTTTATATTACTCATTTCATACAAAATTCAAATCCACTCCATATCTTTTTCATTTTCCTAGTATTCATAACAAGCTGGTCGTAAAATTATTAATATAACACACTTCTGTGTTTCTTTGCATATGGAAGCGAAAATTCAATTGTGTGAATAAGTGGGTTTGTTTTGGTATAAGGTTATTAACACAACACATTTCTATGTGTTTCTTCGCATATGAAGTGGAAATTCAATTATATGGGATCCACTATTTTTTATATTTTCTTCTTTATTTCATTGGTACTAAATAACATAGGCTTCAGTCACTTTTCGCATTTTCATTTCCTCCTTTTCGTTTCTTCACCATAAGAAGTGGAAGACAACAATAATCTCAAAGAGTGGGTGTATTGGTGTATTATGTTACAAGTGAATAATTAAAACATTTCTACATATTCCTTTACATATGAGAGTGGAAATTCAATTGTGTGGGGACTACTATTTTTGTTATGTCTTTCTTCTTTATATCACTGCTATTAAACAACATAAGCTTACTTTTTCCATCTCTTGTTTTTTTTTCCTTCTCTTTTTTTCACAAGAGGAAAACAACAAACTTATATTTTTTACATCCACCATATTTATTTAAATGATACCAAACAACATAAAGTTTTTTTCGCTATAAAAAGATTCTGATAGTGACAATTTTAAGGATAATGTTAGCTTCTTTGATATGAGGTTAATAAATTTAAACATTTTTATGTAATCCTTTCCTATATAAGGTGGAAAATCAATTAGGTGAGATCTATTTGTTAGATATTTTACATCTATTATACATAAGAACAATTTGGAAACAATATTTTTTATATTTTTTTCTCTTTATTTTCAAGTTAGAGATGATGTTTTTGTAGATGGATAAGGGTAGATGTTGTGCTTGCATGTCTCATGTTGTTTGATTTACAACTCATAATGCGAGTGCTAGGTTAAAGAATGATGTTGTTTTTATAAGGGTTGAGGTGTATCTGAAATACCTTCATTTTTATTTATTCTTTTTTTAAGATAAAAAATTATTTTTTGCTCTTTATTTTCATATTACTAAACAACGCAAGCACATAGTCACTTCTTTGCCTTATAATCCACTTTTTTTCATTTCCTTTTTATGTAGTTACTTCTTTGCATTTTCATCCACTTTTTTTCATTTCCATTTCATAAGTGGATGATGGTACTAACAAGTTGAAGGAGGAGCTTACTTTGATATAAGGTTAATAAATTAATGCATTTTTTTATGTTTTTTTCACTTTGCATAAGAGAGTAATATTCAATGCAAAATCCACAATTTTGTTATATCTTTCTTTTGTTTCATTGTTACTAAACAACATATGTTTTGTTACTTGTTCACATTTCATTCCCTTCTTTTGGCTTACATCATGAGAATAAAAAGACCACGAGAAATTGAAAGAATAAGGCTCGTTTGAAAAACGAGCAATTCACATTTCTACACATTTTGCATATCAAAGTGAAAATTCAGTATTCTTTCATATCTTGCCTTTTAGTTTCACTTTTAATAAACGGCACAAGTTTCAATTTTTTTATTGTGGCATATTCATCCCTTCTCATTTTCTTTTCATAAAAAGAGGAAGGCGATGACAAACATAATAGACATTGTTATTCTGATACAAAATAACAAATAAACACATTTTTTTTTTACATTTTTATCTCTCTTTCTCAATCTTTAAGAACGATAAAGAGATTCATCCGTTTAAAATTTATGGACTACTATTTCTAACTCGTTTTGCATAATTGTGACATGGGAAATAGACCCGTGCTTCTTAAAACAATTATGGTAATAAAAAAAAGAAAAAAAAAGTCTAAAATAATTAATTGAATGAAAAATAGAAAAAAAAATAGTATTGTACAGATAATAATAATAATAATAATAGAAGTAAAAAGTAATCGAAATAAGAAAAGTTGGAGACAGACGAAAATCATGCGACGCGCTTGAGCAGATGGCATGAGAAGCACTGAAACTGAGTGCACGCATTCCGGTGGGTGAAACGAGTGACGTGGTATGGAAGTGGTGGAAGGGGGCGCGTGGGCGGCGCGTGTAGTTAGGGGAGCTGAAGAAAATTGGTTTGTTGTTCCCACATAGGAGGGATAAGTGAGGGCGGGGCCAGGAGGAGTGGAGTGGGTGTAGGGTTATAGGTAGGAGGAAGCACCATTGTACCTTTGCACACACTTAGATTGGATAATATTTTACTTTTTATTTTAATTTTTTGTTCCTACTTTTTCTAATCCCTACCTTTCTTTTATTTCTTAGACTTAAAATTAAAGTCTACATCTATGATTTTTGCAAAGAACAAACAGAATTTGAGTGATAGGTACTAGGGTAGTAGTGGTAGAATGAGTGATCACCATTATTATTATTAATAATATTTTTATTATTATTATTACATAAGAAAATAAAAATGTATGTTGTCAGCATCAAAGGCAGCTGTTGCTACGTGCGGTCTTCTCCGACATGGGTCACGAGCGTTTGGCGTCATCATGCACTTACTTCGCTAAACTAATTCAAAACAAGTCAATACTCAAGAACTACGTTGCTTAAAATAACCTCCTTTCACGTATCAATTCATTTTAATACATGTACTCTTCTTTTAGCAATTACTTTATAACAAGCTTTTATGGAAAATTTGTTTGTAAGACATAATTAAATCATTTTTTATAAATAAAAAAATAATTTATACATGAATTTGAAAAAATAACAAATTCAAAAAATAATTCAAAGTTCTACACATTAATTTATGATTAAACTAATTTTGAAAAAATTTATTCTACTTTTTCTTCTTGTTTTAATTTTCTTTTGTAAGTTATGAGTACGCGCATTGTTCATTTTTTGATTGGTATATAGATTCGTTGATTTATATGATAATGATCTCATGATATATTCCTTTAAGTTGTATGATTGTTTGTCTTAAGTGACTTTCTTTAACTTAAGCTAGTAGAATTTTATATAAACATATGTGGGAGTTCGTGTATAAGAATTGAACCACTATAAAGTAGTTCATATTTATTCATTTGTTATTATCGATAAAAAAAAATAAAAAGATAATTTAATACTAAATATAATTGTAATATGCTTACATGTTTCTCATATTTTAAAATTAAATTTAGCAGTACTTTATAAACCTTCTTTAATTTTAATTCATTGAATTAATTCTTGTATTTTAATTTATAGAAATTACAATAGTCACAAAATACCAAAATTGTAATATAGTTCTTCTTTTAAGTGAGAAACTTTAAAAACATAATAATTACAAAAATATATATTCTAGATCGGTTAGATTAAAACTTACCTTTTTACATTAATTATTAGTAGACATTGAAACTTTGATTTTTTACCAAAATAACGCATATATTAATTTATCAATCATTATAAAATATCAAAATAAATAATGTAAAAAAATTATATTATAATAAAATGCTATTATTTATTTAAGTGACTTAAATATCGTTGACATAGTGTGATTAATAAAATTAAGATATAGTGGATTGTGATATCCTGAATACTTTTAATTCAATCAAATCACGAATGCATTTTACCTTTCCCAGCTTCCAACTTCTTACTTTGGAATATTTAACTTGCTTGATACGATATTGTTTTGTTCAAGACACAAGAAAAGAAGAAAATTGAAGAGAAATGAGTTTGGGATTTTGATAGTATCATTTTGAGATGCAGGAAGCAAACAATGAGTGAGCATGTCTTGACCTTGTGAAAAATAACCAGCCATTGTCTTCCCCAATCTCTAGGAAAGCACAACCAACCTTACTCAAACATAACCAAACACGCATCATTGTTTTTCCTACACAATCATGTTTTTTTTTCAGAAGAATTTATTTATTTTATTTTTTTTGGAAGCTAGGGAAGAAGATTATATGGTTGATTTGTGGTTGTCCAAAAATATCACTATTATTCAAATCAAAATACAAAATAAAAAAAAAGGGATAAAAGATGAAGTTATGTTTGTTTGCTGATATTTAATAATATTTTTTTATCAATAATAATAAATAAATAGAAGATTTTCACTATAATTAATAATTAAGATCCTAGAATCACGTAAAGAAGTTTGAGATTATTTGAAAGAAGAATATGATGGGAAAAAAATAAGATTTGAGATATGAGAGCATTATAAGAAATTTTGAACTCAATGTGATGAAAGAGTTAAAGAAAAATAAAAAATACTCAAAGAAATTGTTTGATATTATTAAAAGGATAAAATTTTGGTAACGGGGTTGGAGAATTATGAAACATTTATTACTTCGCTAGAAAACATAAATAATTTGTCAACAATTACTTTGATAGAATTGATACATTTGTTGCAAGCACAAAAGCAACAAAGATTAATAAGAGGAGTCTCTACCATTGAGGGTAAGATAAAAGTTTTTTCGCAATCAAGAACTACAAAAGGAGTAAATACAACAAAAACAAAAGACATAAATTTTCCATCTTGTTCCTACTCCAAAAAAAATCACCAACATAACAAATGTTAATGAACGCCAATTGTAAAATGCTAAGTTGGGATATGTGGAAAATATATGCAAATCCCATTATTCATAAGAAAATGTTAAGATTGTAAAGGAATAGTGAATTAGAAGACGAACTACTTCTTGCATTGCAACTGCATTTGTTACAACCAACAAATCTAAAAAACATTGGCTTATAGATAGTGGTCTTTACAAAACACATGACCTATAATGAATAACTTTTGAAAGAGTTTAATAAATCATATATTTCTAAAGTAAGATTTGTGAATGGAAAATAACTTATTGTCGAAGGTATATAGAATTGCAATTAAAAATCATTTAAGTGTCAACTTAATTTTTTATATCTTATAAATTACTGAGATTAATCAAAATTTGTTAAGTGTTGCTCAACAAGGTTATAAGGAGTACTTTGAAAACAAAATTTTTGCTTTGAATTTGATGAAAAATGAGTATGTTACAAATAAAGAAAATATAAAAAAGGTCAAAATAAAAAGAAGATGAATATTTTTTGAAAAAAATTCATGTCCAATAGAAAGTATACGAAGAACCACATTCTAACATCCATCAAAAGTACAACATGAAATTAGTAATAGACAAAGAAGATGAGATTGATGAAAGAAGAAATACAATTTCAAAATGAATAAAAAATATATATAAGAACTATGAATAAAAAAGAGAATATATGTCAAACATTAAAAAAAATATAATAAAATTTAAAATTCAAATAAATAAATATTAAGAAAATAATAAATATTGAAAACATTTACTTAATATATTTCATTGTTTTTCACAAAAAATATATTAATTTTTTAAGATAAAAATATACTTGATAATATTTTAATATTTAATATTCCGTTAAATAAAATAAATCACAAATTTCTCCATCTAACATTTCTCTATTTTCAAAATGTCAACAATTTTTCCTCTTTCATAGAATTTAGTTTTTATTTTATTATTCTTTAATTTTAATTAAAAGATTTAGTGTTTTTATTAGATTTATTTAAAAAAAAGCGACTAAATAGTCATTATTGTCCCAGTAGGACTACTTATAAGATGGGTTTTCAACCAAATTCTTCCTCTCTATCTTTTATATACACCTGCTTTTTAATTGCACGCCCATTTAACTTAAATAACAGATAAGCTTCTTTTCTCATAACTTAATACATTCTTTTCGTTTTTTCCTCTGTCCTTATGAGCTTACTTTTCTTTACATTTTTACTGGTTTCAGTATATTACGCGAAGCATTCAACTAACAGTTAAATTAGGTAAATCCGTTAGTAATAATCGATCAAACTAATCTCATGCTTAAGAAATAAATTCCACAGCGTCTATTTTTTTTATCAGTAATAAAAAATAAATAAATGGGAATCACTTTAGAGGTGGTCTAACCCTTGTACATAAATAGTTATCGCCTTACAAACCTCCAACTAATGAACACCTTCCAACTAAATAAGGAACAACCAAAGCAACTCAAGAAAGCATTAAACAACCAGCCTCATACAATCTACTGGGTTCAAAACCCAGTTGGGATAGGTAAAGGAATTACAACAGGACTTTGCAAAAATCCAAGACCAAACATTTACCTGAACTAGTGCAAATACCTCGAGCGCATCTACCACGTCACCAAGTTCCTATGTCTCCAACCGCGTCTATTACATCGGACAAAAAAGTTGATTAATGGATTAATTAAACAATAAAAATAATAATTAGAATTAAAATCGTTAATATTTACCCGTGTATAATGTTTTGACCTGGGGGGGCTGTAACCGAAACTGTCATGCTTGTGTCTCGACACATGAACCTTTTTCCAATTTAACTACAACGAACAGTACAAAATTATTAGAAACTTTTTCGAGTGAAGGATTTTTTAAAAGTTATATATAAATAATTTCCTCATTAATTTTAGTACTGTAGAAGTAAGAGTAATAAATTAAAAAATAAAATGTCTTCTTTCAATCTTACTTTTGTTTGATTGGGATGACATGACAGGGAAGTGAGTTTGATGAAAATTTTGAGGGCCAATTATCAAATTCAAGTATTATCTATTTTATAGGTCTGTATTTTGTTATAATTTTATTTAAAAAAAATATTTTAGTGAGTTAGAGAAGAGATGAGTATATACATTATAGAAAATATTGATGATAGTCTTTAAAAAAACTCACTAAATAATAATTAGAGTGAATTTAATTTTTCTTAAGATTAACATTAATATTTTTATAGTGATAAATAATGTACTGCCGGAGAAAAAAAAATGTGAAGGCAGTTAATATTAAAAGGAATATGATGAATAAAAAAAAAGTAGGATTGAGAGGAAAGTTACGTCAACATCAGATAGATTTGATGAAAGATGAGGAAATATAAGCCATAATGCATGTGTTAACTAAAAATAAGTTGAAGATGCATAATAACATATATAACATAACATAGCAAAACAAAGAAGAGAAGATACGGATCCCACCCAAAATTATTGTGTGTACTCTAGACAGATCTCTGACTTGTCTATTTTGGTTGAAATTTATTTTGATGTTTTTGTATAGATTGAGAGGAGATAAAAAGATAATATTTGATTGATTTGGTATTATCCATTTTTGTAATTTTGTTGATAAGAAAAGGTGAAGTGGGCAGTCTAATCACATAAAAATGTGGGAACGGCCCCCAATAATTGATGCAGAAAGGTCCTTGATCACCACTCTTTATTACTTTCATTCTCCTCTCAACTCACAACTCACGCTAATTGCATCCCTTGTCGTTTCGTATAATCGCAAACTAGTTAAAATAGCCAAGCATTTCAACTTTCAATTCATTGAGTCAGACACACTTTAGCCAAAACAAGATAAACGAATAAAGCATCCAACCATCCTTCATATTTTACAACATCCCAACCTACTTTCTTCTAATCCTCTTACAACACCCTAATCACTAACCCCTTCAAAACCCAACCTCCTTTGCTCCATTTCCTTATAAGGAAAACCCATCCTTAACAACATTTTTTTTCATCAATTTCAAATTAAGACGAAAAAGGGTTTCGGTGGGAAGTTAGAGGCATTGGTGAAGTGGTAGATGGACTTCATCATGTGATGCTCCAAAAACAGCCAAAACGGACGGATAGACGTCTGATGGGACCTTCTGACACACGCACACAGAGAGTACTCAATCTCTTTGTCGTGTCGTGTATGGGTGTTTCACATTTTTTATTTATTTTCATTTTAATTAAATATGTCAATATATTATTGTTTTTCACTTCATTTAACATGTATTACGCTGCAGATTTCCATTTTTATTTTTCAAACGAATCATCATTGCATGATAATAACCATTAGAGTGTATATATTGTTTATTTCTTAAATAAAAATGATGGTTTGATTGCTATGCTCAGCGTTGCTGTTGTTTTCTGATATAATATATATTTTTTGTTGTGTCAGCTGGCGGGAAACCGCAGATAGAACAAGACAGAATGAGAAACAATAAACTTTTTATGTGTACTGTGTTGTGTCACCTACCACAACCATGAACCAAACCAAACCAACAACACATGCACCACTCTCTCTCTCCGTTGAGTGATGGCACAAGCCCTTTCTCCCCGTTGAGGTAGAATGATGAAGAAAATAAGAACGGGACGGAAAAGTTGTGCTGTGCCCGTTGAGGTAGCTCCAGGGTGAGAGTGAGAGAGAGAGAAAGAGGGAATTGCGGGGAAAAGGGAAGTGGATAGTGACAAGACAAGAAAAAGAATGGGACGACCGTGATTTGCATTTCTATATTCTCTTGCAGCTTTTCTCTCTCTCTCTCTCTTACACAGTACGTACTAATAACACAAACACACACACTCACACACATTCATACACACACATACGTATACACTGAAAACTGTGGCCCCCATACTTGAACAGAACCCCCAGCTTGCTTGTCGCACCACCATCACCTCCATCCATTCATTCACCAACAATTCACCTTTTTCTTCGCTTTTTCTCTGCCGTTTCTACTGTTTCTTTCTATGCTTGCATATCAAGTGTAATCACCTTGCATTTTTTAATTCCTAATATATATAAATGAGTGTTTGAAAGTCAGATATGATTCTTCTTCCAGTGAGCTTGGCTCACTACGCAAACACACAGTCCTGAACACACATGTTCTTTCCTTTTCCCCTCTGCATCTTTTTCACGAATTTGGGTTTTCTATCCTATACATATGTCCGCAAGCAAACCAGAAAAAACACTCCTCAGAAGTTAAGAATCATCATGCACATCACTCCCAATCTCATCTCGTCTCGTCATTACACACCCATCATTAGGACCACTTCTTTTATTTTATGTCTCTAATTCACAGAAACAAAGACTAATCTAATCATCTTAATCTTTTGCTTTTACCCACCATCTACTCTTAATCTCGCATCACCTCAGGCACACAAGGCTAAGCATCGTCATTCTATTTTATAAGGATTTCAGTTCAGATTGCCAATGTAAAGACTTTGTTAATAGTGATTTCAAAACCACTTTTATATCAAGTATGTTTTAACCCTAATTAATAAACACTAAAACAACATTGCTTTATAATTCTATCTTTTAACTAAGTAATCTATTATCTAAATTTCAACAATGTTATTTTAAGTATGGAAAAAATCCTGAAAATATAATATATAAGTTTGTGCACTGATGGCCCTTAATTGCATTAAAAAACTGCTAACATCATTAAATGAACCACTAAATTCTAATACTATCAGGCTAAATTTTTCTAGTAAAAAGAGTTGGTTCCATTAACTATTCTCTCCTAAGTTCAAATTCTAATGTATGCAATTTATCATAATTTTTAGAATTTATTACATAAATATCCCTTCAGATTTACCTTAATTACACATGCATCCTTTTATTTTCAGAAACATACCAATGACACTCCTCCCCTGACGAAGTTAATGGTATAACGATCTTAAAATTAAAATTAAATATATTTTGAGTTCATTATTGTGAAAGTCCTAAATTGTTCTTCAATTAAGTTAGATAGAAAGTTGTGGATCCCTCATTTTGTAAAGTCTCTAGTTTGGATTTTGATTTTTCTCTCTCAACTTCATTTACCTTTGAATGTTTCTCATGGATTTAAGTCTGCAATTTTACACAGATTTGGGTTTGAACACCTAGTGTTCATTATATACAAAAAAAAATTAAAATGTTGATAAAAAGAAAACACCGATTAATAAGGGAATTGATGTTTGTGTTTTTCGTTTTCTATGAGTTGAAACATAACTAAAATGTTTAATTTAATTTAATTTATTCTTTGTTGATAAAAAAAATAACTGATTTATTAGTTTATTTAAGAATTGATGTAGTAGGACAAATTATATTGGTTTCTTAGGTGTAGTATATGTGTTTTTAGGTAGTTTACAACTATATGTTCTCTTCAGTTTCCTTCTTTGTGTTGTATTTTTTTGTCATCCTTTATAAATTCTTTTTTTTTTACACTTCAAGTCTTTATAAAAAAATGTACATTAATATATTTAGGTATTACATATGTTTATAAAACTGTGATTTTTTATGTTAGAAATATATATTACATAGAAATGTATATATTGTAAAATAGACTATACAAATATATATTTATTTGTTGATACAAACTATTTTTTTCTGTATCTAGATAATAATAAATATATTTTTTCAGTTGACTTAGAGATTTGCTTATTGTAATTGAAAGATACTCTCTTTTTTTCTGATTTTTTGGGATTATGCAAAAAAAAATTATAATCTGAATAAAGATTGTAACTAGTACCTGTGCAACACACAAACTTTTACAAAAGTCTTAATTTTAAATTATAATATTATAAAAATATAATTTTTTGGATATTATATTAAATCTGGTATTACAAAATACAAATATAAGTCCTTCAATTATTAAGAATATAAGATAGTTAGAAGAAATAAAATTTTTATGTAAAAAGGATAATTGAAATTAATAAATATGAAATTGACAAAATTTTAAAAAATGAGATGAGACATGGTAAATATTAATATTTTTGGGTTAATTATCTTATTTTTAATGTCAATCACGTGAAAATACGAAGTCAACACAATCTTAATAAGACATCAAGCTACAACAGACATAATATAAACTTATATGAGAGAATGAAAATGAGATAACGTATGTTTGTTTGAGTTAGGAGTGATAATACGGGTTAGCCGCATTGGTTTGTCTCGCATTTAACCCACAAAATATGGATCGGGTTGATCCATTTCACAAAAGTGACACAAACTGAATTTGTTGGTCTATACTGTATAAGAATTTTATTTATTTCAATTTTTTATTACATAGTACATTAAACAATTTAATATTTATACTTATTTAAGATTTTGAATAATTTAGAAATTTTATGTATTTTAACTTTTTATTGAAATAGTTCATTAAATAATTTAGAATTTATCTTTAGAGTTGATGGTTGAAGTATTTGAAATGTTTAATATTTATTTATTAATTACTAATAAAAAAAATATTTATTTGTTGCCTTCTTTTAAAGTGGTACAATATTAGAATAAAGTGTTCATTTTCTTAAATGGCTTGATTTTTGAAACAAAAGTGGACATACAAGAACAAATTTCTTAAAGCCTTACTAGAGTAAATTGCTCTAAGATTTTCCAAAAGAAACTTATTTGACAATACCGTAATACAAAAAGGAGAGGTAGCAATAATTAATGCGCAGATAACGACCATATTCTGCAAGAGATTTTAATAAACTAAAGACAATAAAAATTATGAAATATGACAAAATCAGCCTCGTGTCCTTCTTTCATAATTCGATCTACATGTTTTGTACCATTCACTATTATGGTAGGCATTATAGATATAAAAATGAGACATATGTTGGAAATCCTAAATATACTATGAATAAAACCAAGCCAAATTGTAATATATTTAAAAACATATTTAAAAACTACAGGTCTTAATATTAAAAAAAATAAACAAGAGTTTAATATATGATTATTCATTTGTAATAAAGATATATATATTTTTTTAAGAAGTGAAGTTTAAATATAACTCAATCTTATAAAAATTAGTTTGTAAGTTGAAATTTATAGTTATTTATATATTATAAATTAATTTTATCTTATCTCTATTTAATATGAGATTTTCACATCATTCTCACATTGAAACTGTTAACTCATTCATGAGACTAGACATTTATGAGTAGTCCAGTATTCAATAGTGAATAATACCATATATTTAATAAATTCTCATTATAATAAACTTTAAATAAACTCTTGTTATAATAAACTTTAAATAAACCTAATATAAATTTAGATGTGAATTTTAAACATAATTTAACTTATGTTGAATTGTGTAAAATAAAATTTACACTAATTTATATAGTATAAATTGTTCTTATCTCTCCAACAACTTTATTTTATTTCTTTTTCCTTTTTTAGAGATACTTTTATTAGCTATTATTATTTGATTCCATCTCACATGTCTATTTTTGTGTGATATTATTGTAAAAAGATGTATAAAATTGATTTCATGTGTTGTTTTATTTTGAAGAAATTGTAAAGAAAAGAATGGTGCTATATTTGGGGTGACAGGGTGAAATGGTTGCTCCACTTGCATCCAGCTTGCACCAAAATGGAAGATACCCAGTGACTCTTCACCTGTTCTTGCGTGTCCTCACCCATCCCTCAATGCATCATGACCACCATGTGTCAATTTATGACAATCGCATCATCATGTCCCTAAATTCTTAAATATATGCTTATCTAGATTCCATTTCCTTTTATTTTTTCCCCACATTTTCTTATATTTCTACCAATATACCATGCTCCACATCCTTTTGATTTTCCATAAATAACGAATTACAAAAAATAGGAACACTAAAACTATAATTAAATCTTATATTTATGACTCAATTTTGGTTTAGGTTTTGAATTAAGTGAAAAAAAATGTACCAAATAGATTAGTTTTTAGACTGTGTTGGCCGAATTCAAACCCAACCAACAAACATCGGTTGATTGAATTTAATTTAATTCATTGAGCTTAAAAACACTATTGTTTCTGACATTTTTTTAATTTCTATTGGTATGCTATTTTTCATTCTAGTCCTTTTTTCTATTGGTATTCCAATTTAATTCAATTTAATATTCTTTGTTAAAGTGGAGTAGAAAAGCAATAAGAAAAAAAAGGTTAAAAGGTCAAAACAAAAAGCAAATATCGTGTCTCTTAAGTCATCAGTATATATATATATATATATATATATATATATATATATATATATATATATATATATATATATAATTATAGATTTTTTTAAATTATTTTTTACTATTTTTTTCTTTTATATATATATATTTTTATTTTTTTCTCTTTTT
>Ga0123342_1003630_pt1 | contig 24562 bp, 15 predicted proteins | sample Turbeawhitnodule_FD_89960 | JGI IMG/M metagenome (GOLD analysis project Ga0123342, IMG submission 89960) | Root nodule microbial communities of legume samples collected from Mexico - Turtle bean Mexico white nodule | ecosystem: Host-associated > Plants > Roots > Nodule | place: Mexico: Nepantla... | reverse complement strand
GTATTCCAACCCATGTACAAAAAGCCTAGTTCTTAGCCAAAGTTTGTACATAAACAACAATACAAAAAATAAAGCAACAACATAACTCATGTCAATGATATAAGGCATGACATCTCCACAAAGATATGTTGGTTCCTTGCTCCTCCCCACCAACATCTGAGGTTGAATCACACTCAGCAACATGTGCTCTCATCCAAAATAGAATCCACCATAAAAGAGATGTGAGAACCGATTGAGTGTGAGAGTATACTCTTTCTTTCTTTTGTTGTTACCTTAAAATAAAGAATTAAGGGAAGAGTAGAGAAGTTAATTTGCATATAAATTTTTTCCATTAATATTAATTTAAAAAAAAATATTTTTTAAATAAATCATATAAAATGATAAAATATCTCATTTTACTAATAAAATAAGATATATTAAATAAGAGTAAAATCAGAAAAAAAAAATTGTATATACCAAAAAACGATTATTTAAATAAATTCTCTTTATATACCGGTATAAATATACATTAATATTAAATTTTTAATTTATATATTAAATTATATTAAGGTTTTAATGTCTGAATTATATTTAATACCTAAACTGTATATACTTAATTACTCAGATAAATTTAAAATAAAAAAAAGTCAAATGATTAGGTATAAATTAATGTATATATACGCATATAATAATTCACATGCATACTCATGAATATGGTGTATTACTCATATCTGGTGTATTACTGATATCTGGCAGCTCTTACATTTTGATTTCCATTTTCTTTCATTCCTTTACATATAAAATTATAATTCGAATTTTTTTATACTAACACTACAAGAAAATCATGAAATAGAAACCAATTTTTAGAAACCAATTATTTAGTTTCTAAATTTGGTACCAAAAGTCTTGGTTGCTAATTAGATACCAATTTAGAATCTATTTACCAATAATATAAACTAATTTAAAAACCATTTTTTTTAGTTTCTAAAATGGTCTCTAATTTAGTTACTATTGCAACTAATTATTTTGATCTCTAAAAATTGGTTTCTATTTCATGATTTTCTTCTTGTGTGATAGGTACAAACTTTAGAATCTAATTAGATAATAGTTTAGAAACTATTTATTAATAATATAAATTATTTTAGATATCAATAATATTTTTAGCCTCTTAAGTAATATGTAATTTAGTTAACATAGTGACTAATTATTTAGTCTCTATTTAATTATTTTCTTGTAGTGTCATATCTCATAGACGAGAGTTACTTGACTAATTATCGCCTAACGTAAGCAATGTAAAAGAATTCAAAAGGAAAACATGGACTTACAATATGCAAATCCATAAGCTGTAATAATTTTTATCTTTTTTTTCAATTCCTAGTGCGTGTAACAACATAAGACCAAATGAAACCGACAAAGTCATATTTTGTGAACTTATATACTCTTATTAATAACTCATTACAAATAATAATGACAAAAATTAAAATAAACCCTGAAACTACTAACCTGGTAAGAGAGCAGAAGTTGTGGAGGAACTCAGGAGCTTCGAAGGTGGCGCATAGCTGCAATGGCGAGGTAAAGACGCCTAACAGTTTCAAACTCTATAACTCAACTCGTTCTATACTGAAAATGGTGAAAAACAAATGAAGAAAGCACATAAACTATGGAAAACAACATAAAAACAATAAGGAAAACACATTACAAGCATTGAGAGAAAAATGAAGTCGCAGAGAAGATAACAATGAGAATAGCAAAGAAGAAAGCGCGAAGAGAAAAATGCCTGTTGGGAGAAATAAAAAGCTATATAAATGACGATTATGACTCAATAATCATAGTTTATATGGAATACTAAGGTATAAATGACAGTTGCCACAAAAACTATAGTTTATAGTGTTCACAATAGATGACACTTGCCCACTAAAACTGTTGTTTATATCCTTTTTTTTCAAATAGGAGACGATTGTAATTATAATCATCACCTATATGTTTCTTTTATTTACAAAATTTTCACCACTTTTTTTAGACGAAGCTTCCGTTTGAATCGTTGTCTATAAACATCGTCAAACCTCCTTTTTCACTAGTGAATGGAAATCATTTCATGCTTTACACTCCATGCTTTACACTCCATTCTTTGTAACTTTTCCATTTTACTTATTTTGATAGTCTCAAATTGTTATCAAATTTTCATACTTACTCTGCTTCCCATGATCTTCTTTCCCTTATTTGATTAAGTGTTGTCATCTTATATTTGAGTTCAAAAGAAGGATCTAATATATTCTTGGATTTTTCTCAAAGGCGTAGTTTATGTTATTCATTTTGAGCACGTTCATGAATCCTAAAGATTCCTTTTGCATCTCTAGTTGTATTATATTGCTTATTTTGCCCTACAATTGTTAGATAAAACCATTGTTCACTAGGTTTCATACTCGGATTTGTATTTCATCTAAACATTTTTCTATTTTCTCCCTTATGTACAACTAAACTATGGCGTATGCTACTACTAACGTGGAACAAAAAAAACATCCTACATCTCTTTCCTTATTTTTCTAGGATGAGATTTTATGTTATTTGTACTCCATAGGCTTAGAGGGAATTCACATACTACATCCTTAAAGTTACAATTGGAGTAGTTTTTCTGACTTGAAGACTGTTGGTATTTTAGAGGGACCTTTATAATTATGTCTACTAAGTTGATGGGTATTGAGAATCACTACAAATTATTCCCTCTATATATACATTCTCCTTCATGTAGATTGACGCATTAGCCTGATTGTGGCATAAATAGAGGTAAGAGAAATGAAAAAAGAAATTACCATTGGATCCACACCATTCTCATGATTTTAATTTGACTTATGTTTGGGGACAAAATAATGTCAACATGTTAAGTAAGTCAAATTGATGTATGCCATTTTCTATTCAAAATTCACTATAAGAAAATTTCGAATTATATACGGATTATTACATATGAATCAAAATTCGTATGTAAAGTGTATTAATAATACTAAGTATAATAAAAATCATAATATGATCAAAGAATTTGTCTAGTCTAGTGATTAATGTTTATTTGGTCTCCAAAATGATTTGCCTTCGAGTTCTTTTTTTATTTCCTTTTGCATCCGTTCAGAATCTCCATAATCGATGTTAAACTTTCTAGTTATGTTTGTGTCGGAATACCGATTCTAATAATATTTTGTGTTTTGGCCCACACTATAATTTGATCTCTAATTCATTGCATTTATAGTAAGTTTAATTAAAACTATACGTTTTAATTGATTAAAACAGTATAAAAATGAAGTTCAACAACATTTTAATAAGTTAAAATACACTACAATCGGTTAAAATAACCTAAGTTGTCTTTTTAAAGATTTTAATCATTTAAATAATATTTTAATCGGTTAAATACAACAACTTTTGGTTCTCAATAAAACTTTCGATATTTTATCAAAGGAAGAAATGCGTTTAAGAATTTTAAAAAAGGGAATCCACGTTGATGAATTTCTGAACGCAACGTCAGAGAATGAGCCATTTGTTTGAAAGGAAGATCAGTTTTGGATTTGCACGCATCGTACATACAATTCTGATAGGTTAGATGGAGATTGCACCAAATGAACTAGTTATTATTAACTATAGCATAATTAAAATTAAAAACTCAGAAAATTTTGTGTGCGTCTATCACGAATCATTGCCTTTCATAGAAGGAAACTACGTACTTTCATCGAACTTCTTATTCTTAAATTTTACTCTGATATATAGTATTAACAATATCTTCAAAATCAAACCCGCACTTGAGAAGACATTCAAGATTTTGAATGACAAAATTATGGAAACGTATCATATTTCCAATTCTCCAAAACTTTTTTAGAAATCCGTCTCAGTTTCTTTGGAAAGTATATATTGTTATCATTATCAAAATGAGTTTATGATTGTAGTTAAAAGAATCTTTTCCAACAGTGATTATTTGGTCAGAACTTGAATGAAAAATATTAATTAACATAGGTTTATTGATAAATAACGACATATGGTTTATAACATCATGGGTAGCTAAGCAGGGATTTATTTAATACAAAAGCACACTAGTGGTGATTTTGATGTACTAGGTTAGGTGACCTGCTAGCAGTTCATAGTCACATGAGAAGACCTCGTAGGTTTCTTGCATTTCTGCAACATTCAATACCTTGGAAGGTATCGATCAGTGCCATAAGCCATTCTATTCTCTTCGTAGATAACTTCACCCATGCGCCTCTCAGGAACTTCGTACTCCACCACCTTCACCACCTCACGAGTCTCAGGGTGGCGCTGGTGGTGGTGGTGGTGGTGAGATCCCCCAATCACACTGTCCTCATAAACAACCTTCTCTGTGAACTCACGGTGGGCATTGGGGTGGTGGTAATTGCCCATCATTGGTGTATGTGTTGAATACTCAACAAAAGGCTCTCTCTCATATCCTGAAACACGGGTGTACTCCATCTTTAGATTAATTTGTGTTGATATGCACTCACAACTCACAAGTGATTAATGGCACATGAACGAGGTTGAGATTTGGTTGGTGGGGTATTTATACACACCATATTCTGCCCTACTTTCTTTATTCTCAACATTAAAGTTGAATCTAATTCCTTCTAAACAATATGTTGCTTAAAAGTTTAGATTCTTTGGTGTGATATGCCCATGACATGTGAATTGCTCTAAAAGTAATAATTGACATGCACTAATACTTTTTTAGAAAATCAACACTACATTGTCTTCAACTTTCAAATTTCATAAAAAGAATTATTAAATATTTAAAAACAAAAAATAATTAGTTGTTATATTAATTAAGTTAAATATTATTTTATAAATTAAAAAAATTATTGATATTTAAAATAATTTTTATTATTAATAAAAGTTTATAAATTAATATTATTAACTAGTTATTAATTATTTTATATTATAAATTAGATTTAAATTAGTCACTAATTTAGAATTTAAAGCAGCTATTAGCTAAATCTTAGTAATTATATTAAATATTAATTTAAAAATATTTTATAAATTCTATTAATAATAAAAACTATTTTAGATATTAATAATTTTTTAATTTATAAATAATATTTAACTTAATTAATATAATAATTAATTGTTTTTTATTTAAATTAATTGATATTTAATTGTTTTTAATAATGTTTCTTAAAATAAATATAATTATATATAAGTATTGTTAATAAAAAGATAAAATCTTATTAAAAGTAATTGATTTTTCTGTAGAGATAGATCATATATCAAACATGCTACTGGTGACACAGGTCTAATCTGTCTTTTAAGAAAATAAAAAGTTAAATTTAAAGCTCTTATTATATGTACTTTTTTTTCATTACTTTTATTGCTTTTAAAAAGTTAAAATATGTCTGTTATTATTGATATTTTATTTTATAGATTTAATTTCTCTAGAACTAATAAAAAATTAGTATTCAAATAAAATTTAAAATAATTTTTAATATATTTTAAACTAAAATTATCTATTTAAATAATTTTATACCTTTTCTTTTTCTATTTATATACTTTTTTGAGGTGGATCAAAATTTCGATTTCATTTTTAATTGGAGATTCATCTCCATTCATTTTAGAGGAGCTAGTTCCAAATAAACCAAGTTTATTCGTTTTGCCATCCTACTATAATATAACAAAAAATAAACGTCTGAAGTAGATATATTTCTAAGTCTTAACCTAGTTAAAATATGGGGAATTTTATAGAAGATTTTCCGTATTTGAAGAACTTTTTGTAGAATAAAAATGGAGACGTGGAAGTATTATTTGGCGTATAGCCAAAAGATTTAAGCTACTATATTCGCTAAATGGAAATATGCAAAATTCTTTCCAAATTCCTCATGCGTAGTGCTTGAAGTAATATCATGGGACCATTCGAGTATAGAATTATAGGCACGTGCAAACCACTCACAAGCCTAATTCAGAAAATGTTTTCAATGCCAAAAGATACTAGAAAAGATATAATTCACAAAAATTGATGCCATTATTTCACCAACTTGACTTCCGATGTATAATTCCTAGCAAAAGTTTAAGATGTTACGTAATAGTTATTTATTACACTATATAATAAATAGACTAAAATTATAATTCAATCAATTTTAAGTTTAATTTAACTTTATAATATTAATTTATGAAATAAATTTATATTAATTTATATATTATAATTTAATAATATTTCTAATCGATTTCAAGGTAAAGTGTGTAATAAAAAGTTCAAAAAGTCGAGTATGGAAGAAATTTTTTTAAGGTAGAGTGTGGATAAAAGAATTCAAATATAGTGTGTGAAATAAAGGAAAAATATAAAAGAACTAACTAGATCTAAAATGGTACTAAAACAACTAGTGATATAATCAAAATCACATCAAAATAAAAAATAATATATCATTTAAATAAAATTGAGCACATAGCAATAACAACCTACACCACCAACTGTTGCATAATCTAAGATTCGACCTTCTTTGGAGAAACTTATGCAACAACTGATTATGAACACCATGAATTTTCAACAAAGAATAGAGGCTACCACCAAAATTTGGAAAATCAAATGGGTCAGATGGCAACCAGCTTGAATCATTTTCAATCTTAGGACTCTAAAATTTCCAACCTAGACGATCACAAATCCAAAGAATGTAAGTGCCACCACTCTAAGATCAGGTAAAAATGTCTAAATGCCAGATCAAATTTCTGAATAGGATGTTTAGACAACATCAGTTGCAAATAGTTTGATCAAACAATCTGATTATAAATGGTCTATCTGGATCATCTAATGGGTCGAATGCCTTTTCAATAAAGTGTAATGCACACAAAAAATCTAGAAAGCCTGAGCAACCATTTATGCCTTTTCCATTCCCTATAGAGCTATTCTAAAGAGTAAGAAAATGGAAGAGTCTGATAAAGAAATTATGGAAACTTTCAGGAAGGTAAATGTGAACATACCCTTGTTAGACGCCATTAATCAGATTCCTAAGTATGCTAACTTCTTAAAGGATATGTGCTCTCAAAGGAAGCATGTAAAGGGTAACACTACAAGAAAATCATTAAATAGAAACCAACTTTATAGACAAAAAATAATCAGTTGCTATATTGACTAAATTAGAGATCATTTTAGATACTAAAAAATGATTGGTTTCTAAATTAGTTTCTATTATTGATAAATAGTTTCTAAATTGGTATCTAATTAGCTACCAAGGTTTTTGCTACCAAATTTAGAATCTAAATAATTGGTAGTTAAAACTTTGGTAGCTAATTAGATACCAATTTAGAAACTGTTTATCAATAATAATAACTAATTTAGAAACTAATAATTTTTTTAGTCTCTAAAATGATATCCAATTTAGTCACTATAGCAACTAATTATTTGTTGTCTCTAAAATTGGTTTCTATTTAATGGTTTTCTTGTAGCGTAATGAGAGGGTAACATGGTAAGGAATGTCTCTGCACTCATTGAGAGACATGTGGCCACTATATCTGAAATATGCAAGGACCAAAGAACCTTCTCCATTGCCTATATCATAAGTAGTACAAAGTTTGATAATGCCATGTTTGATCTAGGAGCATCTATAAATGTTATGTCTTTATCTATTTTCACTTATTTTTCTCTTGAACCTTTGCAAACTATAGGTGTTGAATCCAGTTGGTCAATAGGAGCATTGTCCACCCTACAAGACTAGTAAAACATATGCTAGTTAGAGTTAATGACCTTGTCTTTCTTGCAGAGTTTTACATACTGAATATGGAAGGAGGAGATATGCCAACTGAAGTAGCAACCACTGTTATTTTTGGCAGACCCTTCCTAAAAATAGTTAGGACAGAGATTGATGTGCAAGTAGACACACTTATTATGGAGTTTGCAGATAGTCTAGTACAGTTCAACATCCTAGATGCTATGAAACATCTAGTTGAGGACTATTTTATGTATCATCTTGACATACTTGATGACATTGTAGATGATTCTGGCTTAGAACTTCTAGGAGATTTTAATCTAATTGATTGTACAAATGCAAAGATAGATATGTTTAAATCTTCCGACAATGCAAATTCCAATAATAGTAGTGATGCAGGTTCTGATATTAATGCACTAGTAAAAGTCATTAAGCCATAATGCACAAACGTGTATGATTATGCAAAATTACAAGTTGTTGAAGTATCTCTCAGCATTAGATTGTTACTTTTTATCATCTAGCCACCATCACTAAAACTGAAGTCATTCCTTGCCCACCTCAAATATGCTTATCTAAAAAATGGTAGAAGCTTCCAATGATTATTTCTACTACTTTTTCTAATGATCAAGAGATGAAACTGCTGGTAGTGATTGGAGAACAAAAGAAAGCCATTGGTTGGACGCTTGTAGATATTCTAGGTATTAACCCTTCCATGTGTATGCATAGGATTTTTCTAGAAGAGGGAAAAAATTATGAGACAACCTCAACACAAACTTAATCTAGATTCTTAACATGGTTAAGAAAGAGGTCACCAAGCTGCTGCAAGTTGGTATCATCTACCCCATATTTGATAGTACTTGGAAATAGTGCCCAATAAATATGGGATAACAATGGTGAAGAATGAGAGCGACGAACTGATCCTAATGCAATCCTAACTTGTTTTGGCTTCTTCTTTGTTGTAGTTTTGTATGTTGCGGAAGAATGGACTTGAAAGTGACATCAATGGCCGAATTGAAGTGTGGAGAAAATGAAATGAAGATGAGAAGTAGAGACTTAGAAGACGTGTGACCAACTTCTAAGAAGATTCAATCAAAACACTAATAGAAGTGCAAACCTGAGAGTGATTGAAGACAAATGAGCTAACAACTTGGACAACCTTTCATTATCAATTCAAATCTGATTTACAAGGGGGCTAACGCTTGTATTTATAGTGCTATGGGCAACCAAGGTGCAAGCTTTAACCCTAAAAACTCTCAACTCATAGAAAACACTTCATGTTTTCTATTTGCACTCTAGTAATTTATTTGTGCACCCTGATGGTCTAGAGTTGCATTTGATATATAAAAAAAGATCTCAAACACGAGTAAAAGAATATTATTGTATGGTATTAATATTCTTATTAAGAGAAGGAAAAGGAGAAAAAAAACTGATAGAAAGAAAGATATAACATGTTTGGCCAAGTTTGTTTATAAGTAATTATAAAATAAAAAAAAAATAAAAGAAATGTTTTAATAAATGAAAATAATTTATATACAAGTTAAAATTAAAAATTTAAAGAAATTAGACATATATAATAATTTGAACTTAGTATTAATTTTTTTAATTATTGTATATAAGTGTTTATAGAACATTTGGCAGAATTTTTTAACCTAATCCCATGATTCATGCAGCAAATCTCTTCTGAAGATAAAATTTGATGTTAGTTTTTTATTGTAAAATATAAAAATAAAAGAAAATGGTACCACTGTTTTTGGTTTTGGTCATTATCATTAATAGCATCATCATCCATGATTGATATTCTTCTATCACAGTTGTCAATTTGTTCTTACCATTGTTGTTTTGGACTATCCATGAAGCATCCTTATCATTGGTATCATCCAACCACCTATGATCTTCAATCACCACTACTTTTGGAACACTCTTCCAATCACAATCATCTCTCTAATCTCTATTGTCCTCTTCTCAATGTCTGCATTAGCATCTTCAATCACTGTTACCTTTGACATCTTCCTCTCACCACTCACATCCTCAACCATTCACCTCCTCTTTCAATTCAAATTTCTCATTTTAAGGATTTTTTTAATCATTAATTTCAGTTATCACAAAAGTTTAAATTAAAATTAAACTTATAAAATGCAATTATATATTTATTATTCAAAGACAAAGCTTCCACAAATGAAGTTAGATTCTTTCCTAGCCAAAAACATCACAAAACCTGTTGCAACATGAGTAGTGCAATACACCTTCCAAAACCCAGTTTGTTTTCATTATTTTATCCTTTTGTATATTTATCATTTCATTTCATTTCTTTTCTCGTTTCCTTAATTTCAAAAAGGCATTTGTTTTCTAGCAAAAATTATTTTCCACCAATCTTCTTTTCAAGTCCATTCACTTCCTGCACTAATTTGATGCTCTTAAATTTACTTTTTGTTTAGCTTGTATAGATTTCAACTTTTACTAATCACTTACGTTTAGCATCTTTATTTATCTGTCAATTACTTTTTTCCACTAATTTATTTTTTTATAAATTTTTATATTCTATATTTTTACATTCAATATATAAATACTATTTACTTGGGAAAAAAAGCAAATGACGAACGCGTTCTTTTATATTAAGTGCGAAGACTTATAAAATACCGATTTGCAGGAAAAAAAATTCCCTGCAGAAAAAATAAAAAAACTTTAAAAACATCACATAATATATATTAAAAAATTATATTTCTTCTCAATTATTTCTTTCAATATATAAAATGATTAATTTCAATATAAAATAAAAGTATTAAATATATTTATAATAATAAAAAAATTATATATATTTATAATAATAATAATAAAATATATATATATATAAATAATTATGTTATAAATTATAATCTTAAAATAATATTAATAAAAATATATTTTTTCAAATAATAATAATAATAAAATCATAAATAATAATAATAAATAAATAAAAATTAAAATGTTAGAAATAATTAAAAAAATATTAATAATAATATTTATAATAACAATAAAAATTATAATTTCTTATTTTTATTTTTATAAAAATATTTTATTATAACTTGTATCATTTTTAAGAGTCTACCTAAGTAACGTTTCAATCTCGTGAAAGAACTTCTTATGTGTCTTCTTTGCTAGTTAGCACGTGATTTATGAAAGTTAGTTACAATAAGTATGTTATATAATTAGGAACCTATATTAGTAGTTTTGTCAACTGAGTTATTGTTCAACTATGTAACAGAAAACTATTAGTTGAGTGAGTGTTCACTAAGAGAAAATCTGAGTCGTAATACACGTTTGGTAGTAAATTTTTTCGTTGATGTAGATTAAAATTCGTTAACACTTCAATTAAACTATGTTATTTCTGTGTGTGATTCTTCCTTATCCTTCCTCCATTTATATTCTAGCTATTTTCTTTTACGAATTTTTTGTTATCATTTTATTTTTTGTGTGGTAGATAGTTCTATAGTAGATTTGTTTTTAGCTATTCCACAACAAACTAGTATGGTGAATGTGGAATTCAATTATCATGACTTCCGCAAAGTATGAGGTTGAGAAATTCACTGGGTTGAATGATTTCAGATTATGACGGTTGAAGATGTGTGCTATTTTGTTTCAATAGGGTCTCTTTGAAGCTTTGCAAGGAGAATACAAGCTTGATGTAACCATAACAAAGAGTTGTTGGAGAAAGCTCACAACGCGATTGTTCTTAGCCTTGGTGACTAGGTGTTGATGCAAATCTCAAAGCAACGATGGACAAAGCTTGAGAGCTTGTGCATGACAAAACCTCTGGTGAACCATATGTATTTGAAGTGTTGTACTCATATAAGATGAGTAGTATAAATAAAATTAACGAACAAATGGATGAATTCAACAAGTTGATTCTTCATCTGAAGAATATTGACATTTAAATTAAAGATGAGGATCAAATGTTGTTATTGTTGTTGTGTTATTTGCCTAAGATACACAATCAATTCAAAGAAAACTTTTTGTATATCTCTCTCATGAGGAGGTTTACGCTGCATTGAGCTGGAAAGAGTTGAACGAGAAGTTTGATGTGAAGGCGTCCAATGCTAAAGATGACCTTGTAAAAGGAGGAAGATTGTATACTAGGGATAACGATGGAGTTAGAAGGAGTTGAAAGTCAAAGACTCGTGAAGGGGGATTTATATCGTTTATTAGATGTTATCATTAAAAGAAGGATAGTCACATCATAAAGTTATATCCAAAAATATAGAAGAAGAGTAACATCTTTGACATACCATCAGGGTGTAGTAGACATCTGGTCAAGATAGATCATCTACGTCTTGTGAAGCAACTTTGGTAGAAGACAATTATATATCATCAAAAGTCCTCATGGTGTAAAGCAATATTGGTGATTGTGAATGGGTAATGGACTCAGGATGTTCATTCCATATGACACCTAGCCATTTATGGTTTCTGGAGTTTACATAACTTGAAAGGGGTGCAGTTCTCTTTAGTGATAACAAGTTTTGTAAGATAACTGGAGTTGGAATCATTAAGTTTCATTTGCATGAGAGAATTAAGAGATTGCTTGAAGATGTTAGGTTTTTACGTAGCTTGAAACATGACCTAACATTCCATGGTGAGCTTGAAAATAACGGATATGTGTTTAAAGATGAACGGGAGTGTTGAATGTGTTGAGGGAATCCATGGTAATGATTAAGAGTGTGAGCAAGAATGACTCGTATACCTTGAAAGGTATCGTAAGAGTGTACTGATGAGAAGACAATCTTGTTTAAGACTGATATATGACATAGAAGGTTAGGTCATGTAATTGAGAAAGACTTAGTTGAGATGAAGAAGCAAGACTTGCTTGGAAGTGACAAAGTCTGGAAAATTTGTTTTAATATATGACAGTAGAGGAAGAAAAAAACTCTTGATTGCGTTTATGTTGACCTCTGGGGACCATATTCCACTCTATCACACTATGGTGTTAGATATTTCCTTTTGATAGTTGATGATTACTTAGGGAAGTTATAAGTCTATCCTCGAATGACCAAGGACGGGGCCTTTGAGAATTTTAAAAGTTGGAAGCATCTGGTTCAAAACTAAATCCGTAAGATGGTGAATAGGTTCAAGGCTAATAATGGTCTTGAAGTTTGTCCAGAAGTGTTCAACAACTTCTATATAGAGAATGACATAGTACGACACCAGACAACTGTAAGGATGCCTTAATATAATGGTCTGGCATAAAGATTTAATAGGATTGTTTTGGATTGAGTGAGATGCATGTTGTTGAGTGTTGAAGTTCCAAAGGATTTTTGTGTTAAAGATACTACTACTACTACTACTACTACCTACCTGATCAATTGATGTTCCTAAATAATAGTTGATATGAAGACTCCTGAAGAAATTTAGTCAAGACATTCTCCCAACCTTAGAAATTTATTAATCTTTGGTTGTGTTTCTTATTGTCACATAAAGGAAGGAAAACTGGATACGCGTGACGTTAAATGCATGTTTGGGTATCCAAAAGGTGTGAAAAGATATCCCTTTTTCTGTCTTGAGTCAAGTTCAAGAAGTGTATCATCATCTGAGACACTATCTTCAATGAAACTAAGATGCTCATAAGCCAAGAGTTTCAAAATGTGAGCTTTGGAGTAATTATGATGGTGAGATGGCAAACATTGAGGTGGATTCTGATAAGCGATAACTGTTTAATGAAGATATACACTTTGAGGAATATAGATGAGAAGCATCTTATGAAGACAAACACTTTGGTGCATTTGATGAAGAAAGATGCTTTAATGTTTCTTATTAAAGACATACATGTTGATGATTACAGACTTTCCAAAAGACATAAAAAGGAGAATGATCATAACTCCATAAAAGTATGGTTTCTTAGTAGTTGTTAGTGAGGTGTTAGAAGATTAACTTTCCAGTGTATCCTCTACATTAGCAAAGACTCAATGGTTAGACATCATGAATGAAGAAATGAAGTTGATTCATCTAAAATAATACCTAAACTCTTGTTCGTATACCTATGGGTTCTAAGTTGGTCAGTTGTAAATGGATTTTCAAACCTAAATATGGTAATCCAGGAACTAATCAATGAGAATTTAAAGTGAGATTGGTGTTGGAGGCTTAATTCAGAGAGAAGAAGTTTATTGTAATGATGTTTTCTCTTCGGTCATAGAACACATCCATACTAGTGTTGTTAGCTATGGTTGTTGAGCTTAACTTTGAGTTGTAATAAATGGATGTTAATAATATATTTTTATATGGAGACTTAGAAGAGATCATCTACATGGAGCAACCAAAAAGATTTGAGGTAGGAGACAAGAAGAATTATATTTGTAAACTAAATAAATCTTTGTATGGTTTGAAAAAATCCCCAAGGCAATTGAACAAGTAATTTGATAAGTTCATTGCTAATGTTGGTTTTGAACATATAAGTACGATACTTGCATTTACTTTAAGTTACTACTAGAAGATTAATTGTTATATAGTATTTTTGTATTTTAAAACATTATGATAGCTAGTAATGGTAAACTTGAGGTTGAGAAGGTTAAGATTGAGTTGAATAACAAATTTGATCTGAAGGATCTTGGAGTTGCTAAGAAGATTATAGAAATTTATATCATCAAACAATATAATTTGAAGCATATGTATGTGTCTTAGGACACCTACCTTAGGAAAATTCTTGCCAAGTTTGGGATGACAAACATGAAACTTGTATCCACACCTATTACTTCTCATTATAAGATGAGTGATGAATAGTCTCCTAAATGGTGGAGAAAATAATTATATGGATGGTATTTCATATGCAAACATTGTTGGTTATGTAGTATATGCTTTGAAGTCACCTAACATAACTTATGTTGTGAGTTAAATGTCAAATCTTGGACAATCTCACTAGCAAGCTCTTAAGTAGATTCTTGGTTATTTAGAGGGGGCCACTTGGAACAGTTTTAGTTTATGATGTGGCATGCCAGAGACGTTTTCATAGAGGATTTTGTCGACTTGAACTATATTGGGTGTTTGGACACAAAAAATCTCAAGTTATGTGTTTATTACATATGCCACTACAATTAGTTGGAAAGTTAGTCTATAGAAGGTAGTGTTTTTGTCAACCATTGAGTAGAGTATGTTGCCATGACTGAAGCAGTGATGGAAGCCTTATGATTTAAAGGTCTAGCTAGAGAGCTAAAGATGAAAATTTAGGTTGTCATTATCTATTGTAACAACGCTATACAATTATCAAATAACCAAGTTTACCATGAAAGAACTAAACACATTGACATAAAGTTGTGTTTCATAAGAGAGGAGATTGTTCAAGGGTCTGTGAAGGTGAAGAGGGTCACAACATATCATAATTTATATGATATGATTACGAAGGTTATGCCAAATAAAAAGTTCTTTCATTGCTTCTATTTGATCCAGTTGATCGGTGATTAAGCATGCAATGGGCTTAGTGGCAGGTAGTGATTCTCATTCAGAAGATTTGTATTGAACCAAGATGGAGATTTATGACTATTGGTTCACTAACATCTTGTTAAGGTTCATAGTTCGTTTGACTACTCCAAATCGTCTAATGGTTTGAGATAGCCTAATGGTTCAAATCCATTTATCTTGACCAGTATGCATGTCTTTACTAGAGCTTTTATTTTTCATAAGATCATCTTATAACATCATACGTCTGCTTGCATCAAACTTTAACTTCCTTTTCTACTTGTATCATCGCAAGAGTTTCCTAAGTGAGATTTCAAGCTCAGTAGTAGATGCATTGTTCATGTGTCTTATGTGCTAGTTTAGGCGTGATTTACAAATGTTAGTTACACTAGTTATGTTGTACAAATAGGATAGAAAAAATAAGATTTTGTTAGAATTGAGATGCTATAAAAGTTTGATAGTGTATTTAAATAAACTATGCCATGGAGGTCTTGAGAAGATTTGGTATGATTGAAAGTAACTTAGTGGGCAATCTAACCGTTTTAGAGTTCAAAATGAATAAAAATGGAATAAGAAACTTTATTGATGAAACTTACTATAAATAATTGATTAGTAGTTTGACATATTTGACGGTTATAAGACCAAATACAAAGTTTGTTACAAATAAGTAGATATTGCAAAACTAATAGATATTCATCTATAAGTAACTAAGAGAACACTTTGATATTTAAAAAAATTATAAACTATTAAATTCATTACAAGGTAGGAGGAGATATCAAGTTATTCACATTTATAACTATTACGTGTTTTTTATAAGTTCAAGTGTTGTTTCATGATGTTAACAAAACAACTTATTGTACCAGTTATCTTGTGTATTATTAAGGAATTTTTATTAAGAGAAATCCAAGCATATCCATAGAATATGTACAACAATAATATGGGATAACAAATTAATATAAGATTTCATTTCTTAAAAGATATGTACCAAATAAAGTACAATTGAATTAGTTTATTACGAAAGTCAGAATCAAGTGGCACATGTAATAATCATTCCATTGAAAATGGAAGTCGAAAAACTTAAAAAATTGTTAGGAGTTTGTGATATTTTTAAGATATAAATTATTTATTTTATAACAATTAGCTTAAACAAGGATATAAGGATTTTTTTTTTTCTGTTGAAATAATATCTTGACTTGCCAAGAGAATGGTAGACTCTAGAGATATTTATTTGGTTTGTTGTTATGTTTGTTATCCTTTGTTTATGTTATAAGAAGATTCAAGAGTTATTATCTTTTAGATATTGTGTGCACATGCAAAGATGTAGATTTACTAATTAGCTATTTAAACCAACATTATTGTTAATAATGACACACTTATTCTCGTCCATATTTTTCAATACAAATTCTAAACAGTTGACGTAAAATATTTGCGCAAATTAAATTTGGTCAATTTTCTTGTCAAACTAAATTATAAAAGACACTTTTATCCCCTCATTTTGACCACCTTTCTTCTCACCAACTCTCTTGTCGCACTTTCTGCTGACATTTCCACAAAAAATTGCCAAATAATTTAAGAATTTATAATTCTTTGGTGGTGAGAGTCAACTCGCTTAGACCATATCATGCAAACAAAGTGGCACCATCAAATAAGAGTCAATTGAGAAATATCAATGAAAACAAACATGAGGCTTCATGTTCCTTCAATTCTTGATGGTGAACCCTATTGTAAAAGAAGAACATTGTTACTTGCCCCTTTACCTATGGTGTGTTTCTTCCTGCAGTCTATCAAAACCCTTTCTGCACCTCATCAATTTAAAAAAAAAAACATTTGCCCTTTTTGAATTGACTTCTAGATTATCTTCTCCAGAAGTTTTTTCAGAAATTCTTTTCCAGAATTTATGAAATGTATTCTAGAAAACTTTTTTCAGAAAATATTTTCTAGAGATGAATTTCCAAGATAAGCTTTCCATAACATATGTATAATAGGATGTGTTTTCCAAAATAATTTGCCTTGTGTTCCGAAAAGAGTTTTCTTGATAAAAGTGAATTAGATAGAACATTTGATCATTTTACCTATTTGATAGGTTGAAGGAAGAACTTTGATCGGGTGCATGAAAAAACACCCTTATCTATGAAGAGTAGACCAAAGCACTGACTTTGAGATCCAATAGTGAAAAAAATTCTAGATCCCTTGACTTTGGTTAAGAGAAAATAGAAATCATAAAACAGGTGAAACCAATCAAAGGCTATCAAAATAATTTAGTTTTGATCATTTTGTCCAACCATTGCTTTCCTTGGCTGCAATATGAATGCAAGAAACAAAAGCTGATAACTTCATGTGTCCACTGTACCCTTTGGGTTGGCAAGAACCAAAATTCCACATTATAATCCATGACGGATAAACTCTATATGCAAATCTGAACAATGCTGGATGACTAGTTAGCTTCAATATGCATACATCTACGAGAGATGAAAAAACATGCCAAGTGGGATTGCAGAAAAAAGAACTAAATTTTACTGGAATTGCAAAGGTATTTTTATCTGAACATTTACCAGTTGTCAAAAGGATCACTTTGGACTAGATTCTATCTAACATTTTTTTGTCATTTTTAACTCAGACTTGATTTCAAGTTAATAACACTGACTAAAGCAGCAAAGAAAACCATTAGGCTTGACTTCGTCCTTTGCTCTTGGTGTATCGCCTGTGTCATCACGTTTTGCCATTAAGGAGCTAGTTCCGGGAGACTCTGGCGGCAAGACAGTGTTCTCAGAACTGAATATTCTTGAAGGAATCATGGGTTCAGAAGGTGCAACAGTGTAAAGATAATTTAGGAGCATTTGGATTATCTGGGTGAAGTTGGGTCTGGCATTTGGGTCCTCTTGCCAGCATGAAGTAAGAATTAGAGCCAATTCCTCAGGAAGATTCTCTGCACTTGGCCTTACATTCTGAAACCAAAAGAAGAATTTTAAGTTATCAACTATATGCAGTACAAGACAAATAATATTATATAAAAAGACGTAACAGGCACATGATCTTTTAACCTTAAAGGCTGCAGCATATGCAGCTTGAAGGTTTGACATGCCTTCAAAAGGAACTTTGTTGTGTAAGAGCTCCCACAACACAATTGCAAAACTATAAGCATCAACTTTATGGTTGTAATGTTTTTTCTCCCCTTGCCTCAATGTAACAGTACTATACAACTGCAATTTTTTTTGTCACTGTAATCAGTCATAGATGGTCATAGATATGGAGAGAGGACAGAGTGCATCTATTAATAAATATACCTCTGGAGCCATCCAGCGGTAGGTTCCTGTTTCAGCAGTCATCATCTCGGTTAATGACTCTTCTCTTGCTAAACCAAAATCTGCTAGCATGACTGTTTTCTGGTCTTCAGTCAACAGCAAGTTATCTATATAGAGGAAAATAAAAGGATCTTCATAATATTCAATATTTAGATGTTCTGCACTATGAAAAGTTTTACAATTGATAAAAGAATACTAGCTTAAGAGCTAATAGCATAAGATGAATAAAAATGCTATTTCGTATTGCCATGGAAATTAAGAAATGTTTTCACACAACTACATGACATACTTCCTTTGACTCAAATATAAGCAAAATTAACTAATTTTTGCACTAATTAAGGAAGATAATTAATATCCTTTTAGTATTCTAGTAATCATAGTTAAAAAAATAATTTTTTCCTTAATGGGTCATTTGTTGGAACTTGATATCAAGAATAAAAAAATCATTAAAAATAAAATTTCAATTAATTGAAGGGCATTTTCGGGATGGTATCATTAAAATAGTGAATGTATATTATAGCATATTTGGTAAGGTTTCAGATATTTTTTTAGACAAAATAAGTTGTTTCTAAAATAAGCTGGATGTTTGGGATATCTGCTGAAATTTAGTAAAGATTTTCCTAAAAAAAAAGTTATTTTCATAAATCTGAAAATTTGTAAGTTGGGATTTCTTCTGTAAAATCTGATTTTTTATTCATCCAAATATATTAAATATGTTAAAATCACTTTTCAACAAACTAAGCCAAACAAAAAATAATTTTGTATATAATCAATTATACATATTATTGATTATTAAAATAATCTAATTTTAACAAGTGTCCCAAACAAACACTAATGTATAACGTAATCCCAAGGTTAACAAAAATATAAAAACAATCCATTAGTCCCAACTCCCATTAAAGAAAATGTTGAGGTATATATTATCAATGAGCTAGTCATTCTACATTGGAACACAAAAAAAGTGTTTAGAAACAAAGAACCAATTAAAGCCTGTTCATTTCAGTATAAATTTTAAAAAGACATCATAGAACTTAAACACAGCAGATGTTACAGTATTTGAAGAGGGTGGGGGAGAATTGGAGATAAGCATAGTGCTTAGATAGAATAAGTGAACAATTCCTAGCAATTATCATCATATAAAATAGTGTTGAAACAATTATAACTTAATTTAAATCTTAAATCCCAACGAAGATTTGAAGTCGTATTGCATATGTACATAACTACTGATCAATTCAGTGCCAGTAAAACACAAAGATACACGATGAGAAATACAGTCTTCAAAGTAGTGTCACGTTCACTTTGACTGCTTTGTAAGATGCAACAACCTAATTGAACACTCATTTTATTTCAGTATACGACCTAAAGATCCAATTCTATCTCTCATAACGAACATACTTAGCAATAGCAACCTTAAAAACTGATTGTAACAAATATTCACCAGTTATTTGATTATGTTAAATTTTCTTCCAATAAAAACTATCTGACTTACGGACCAGTTATGAAGAAATGAAGACGTATTTGATAGAGGCATCCAATTAACAGTAAATGGAGACAAGTGAAAATAATGGTTGGGAAAATGAGGATTTGAAACCAAACCATCATGTGATATTCTTTTGAACATAAATTCTATACATATAAGGAGAAGAATAATAAAAATAGATTTGAAAAACACACATTAGGGCCAGGCCACTTGCAAATAAAACAAAGAACACATTTGATTATGGAATTTCTTATTTTAGAGGGGTCATAAAGAAGATATAAGAAAAAGATAGAAGTCTTGCCATGAAGAATACTGTTGCAACACCTGTCACGAATTTTCCCAGGAATGCAAATTAACTTAAACTACAATGCATACAAGCAAACATCTACTGGATCTGACTTTAGTTTATTAAAAGAAAGCAAAGCAAATTATTACCAGGTTTGAGATCACGGTGGATGATCCCATGGGAATGCAGGCACTCCATAGCACGTGCAATATCAAGTGCAAAACCAATGGCAACATGTCTATCCAAGCATTTGGGACGCATGTTAAGCAAATACTTACGCAGTGTTCCTCCTAATAGCAGGTCAGTGACTATCACCATTACTGGCTCCTTACAAGCACCAATAAACTGTTGAGAAACAGAGTGGAAATATTTACCATCACTAGTTCAAAACTTGGCATATAAAGTAGTTTTTGTATATTGCACATTGCTTCAACAACGAATACCAGACACAAGAATAAGAATCAGCGAAAGCTTAAACCAAATTCCCACCTTCACCAAGTTCTTATGTTGCACTCTAGACAACATTGCCACCTCCCTTGCAAAACGCCCTTCTCTCTTGGCGATGTCATCCGCAGTTTCTCCCTTGTGTACAATTTTAATGGCAACAGTTTGGTTTTTATATCTGAAACAGCCCAGCAAAAGAATTAGAAGCTGATTGACAAAACTGGAAACTTCGTGAAAAAAATTCAAACCAATTACTCTGATCACAGAAGCATAATTCAGGTCCATTAGTGATTGTTGCAGGAAATGAAGATGAAGGTCAACCCAAGTCCAAATTAAGAAGTAAAATTTTTCCAATCAACACAATAAACTATAAAGCATGAAGCTTTACAAATCAGTAAATAACACACACAATCAATAATTACAAATCCAAAAGCAAATGACATCCAGGTATCAGATATGCAATTTCCCAATAAGTAAAGATAAAAAATTCAACCTTGTGGAGAGGAAATAGGAAATGGGGTTTGAAGATATGAACTTACTTTCCCTCATAGACTTTAGCATGAGCTCCCTCTCCAATCTGTGGCCCAACAAAGAGATGCTTAGGATCAATCAGCCATTTGGGGTCCAATCTGAACTCGTCAACTGAGTAGAACCTAACTCCAGATTCCATTTTTTTTTTCTTTTTCTTGTACAATAATGGGAAGATGTTTTCAAGTGAAATTGTTCATGAGCCAGTTATGAGGCTCCACCTTGGCAGAGTGAAATCAGATGGAAGAGAACCCTAGAAGGGAGCCATTGGAAGAAGGCGGATTTGCAGAGGAAATGAATGGATATGCTGACATGTAACAGAGAACTAAACTAAACATGCTCTGCAGTGTGTTCTGAGGCTCAGAAACCACATCTCAAAAAGTCAGGCCCGGAGATCAAAAACTCAGCAGGGTGATGTTTCACATTTCCTTCGGAGGCAGAAGCATGGAACCCACATGCTTGAGATATAGAGAGAGAAAGAGAGAGTGACCACAAAAGAAAGCAAAGCCCAAAGCCCAAAAAGATATTTTGAAAATTCATGGGGAATAGAGAAGAATCCCCGGAAAGGGGAACATGGAAAAGAACCAATCACCAAGCCCTCAAGTAAAAACTAAAATCCTCTCTCTCTATATATATATATGAAAATCATAGTGAAAAATGGGTTATGGTTTAATTAATAATAATTAATTACAATGAGTATGGGCACAGAACGTTACACTTGATCTGCAGACAGAATCATGATCCACGAAAAGGATTGAGACTATATATTATGTATTAATTAATTAAAGAATAAAGTGTGGGAAAGTAGAGTGAAGAAATTTTTTAACTTTATTTTATTTGAGAAGAAAAAGGAAGAAGTGGAGGAGGAAACCAGTGATATAATAATAATAATAATAATAATAATAAAGAAATAAAGAGTGTGGGAGCCATAAACCCATTGAAGTGCACATGGAAACTGACCATGTCAACATGGGACGAACCGGTACGTAAGCTACCCACACGGGCAGAGGTTAAACCAGGTTTATGGTAAAAAAAAGAAGAGATACACAAACATGGTTTTAGAAATCTTAAGTAGGGTTCCTACGTATATGGGATTGATTAAGGAATTTTTATTCTTTTTCTCTGTACGAAAATCATATTAAAAATTTGCATTTTATATAGGATTTCTTCCATGACTTAGTATTAATGTACGATCATATGTTATGATAGAGACACCTTAGCTTAAAGTAGGGGCTTAGAGTAGGGGTGGAGATTTTAATCATTTATCAAATTATATTTAGATTACAATTACTTATTTGTTTGGATTGGGGAGTGGAAAGTTGAGGGTGTGAGAGAATGAAAGTGTGAGGACATGAAAAAAAAATGTGAAGAAAGTTCAAAGTGTTTTGATTAGAGTTTGTTAGAGTGAATGTGTGAAGAAAGTTTATTGAAATACTTGAACGATTTGATAGTTGTAAAAATATTTTAAATTATTTTTAATAGTGTAAATTGTAAGATTACAAATTTATTCTTTATATAAAAAAGAAATAACTAATTATTAATGATGTTCATATTTTAGTTAATTAAAATAAATTAAAGTTTTAATTATAAATAAAATAAAAAATAATATAAAATTCAAAGAAATAAATAAAAGTTTTTATATTTAAATATAATTTTATTATTTTTCAATTTATTAATTTAAATTAATTTTGTTAGTTAAGTTAATTTATTTAGATAATTTTAATATTATTTATGTTTATTTAAATTATGTTATGTTATATATATATAATTATTATTATTAATAAAGATTTTTATTATTATCATTAACAAAATCAATATATTTTAAAAAGTAAATGGTTATTTAGAACATAGCATGAATATTAAGTAGTTGTCAAAATATATAATATAAAATCATTAAATTTGATGCGGAAAGAGATAAACATATGTTAATTTGTTTGTAATTTTGAAATTATGAAAAAAATGAAGAACATAATTATGTTAATTAGAAAAAGAAAACACATCCCTACTAATAACATTTTAATCCTTCTTGTGGAGATCTTCAAACTTCATCTATCTGAGTCACATGATATTTGACTATCCACATATCTCACTTTAACACCTTCCAAAAGATTCCCACTATGGTGAACCACAATGTCAAAAAATGCTTCATACATATAACAAATTTATAAAAAGTATCCCTCTAAGACATAAATACTAAACAAAGTACAAAATTGCATACGTTTTAAAAAAACTTGGGATCAAATTATTTTTTTTTTTAAATCATTGTAGTAAATTAAATATTGGTCCTAAATATATGAACAAAAAGATAACTATATCTTAATTAAAAGCTCAAATTATATAATACTTACATAGTTATATAGTTGTTAAAGTATTTGAGAAAATATTTATGCATACCAATTAATTAGAAGCATAAATTATATCACACTTATGTTCAAACTTTGTGCATATCTTGTTCAACCATTTTGATTTTGATTTAGTAACTTGTTTCAAAACAAATATGTTATTTATACTTAAAAATGTAATTACACATGGAGCGTGATGAAAATCAAAAAATAAATATTAAAAAAAATGAAATGCCTATTACTTAAAATATATATATATATATATATTCACAATAAATATTTAATATATAAGAACAACGCATAACAAACAAGAAACACTAAGAATGTTATATTCATTTCCATTTATAAGAGTTAGACAAAACAAACATATTTATAATATAATATGTAGAGGAACATAATGAAAATATTATTTAAAAATGAGCATGACTTATTTGTAGAGTTACTTTATACCAGACAAAAAAGAAAAAAAAATCTAGACAAAAAAAAAGTAAACAAATTTAAATGAATATTTGCAATATGAAGTAAACAAACTATATCACATCTATCTTTGTACAAAGTAATGATAGAAAAATTTATAAAAAATTATGTAACTTCACATACACTAAACATACTGGACAAATCTAATTTTGCATAATTTCCATATTCTTTAAAAACTATATCTATCATATCTTATTTTTAATTATTTATCAGTTTATATTTTAATAATAATTTATTTATAACTTGTCAAAAAATAATTCCATTACATAAAATAGAAGTTTGTATCTATATATATAACAATTGAGGGAGCAAAAACAGGCCTATTTTGACACGTGTCGCAACCTCAATGTAATATGTATTTTTTTAATTATGTTTTATGTTGTACAATGGATATGGATATACGAATAGAAGCAAAAGCCAATGTTGTAGAATTTATTTTGTATTTTCTTAATTATTTATGTTGTATTTTATTTATTATGTTCCATTTCTCCATAAACCCTAAACCCTAAACTAATATAATGTATATTTTTAAAATACATGAAGAGAAAATATAATTATAATAATATGAAATATGGAATTATAATTTAAAGTTTACAATAAACTTCTGCATGGACAAGTCAAGTGAAAAT
>Ga0123342_1003629_pt1 | contig 24566 bp, 15 predicted proteins | sample Turbeawhitnodule_FD_89960 | JGI IMG/M metagenome (GOLD analysis project Ga0123342, IMG submission 89960) | Root nodule microbial communities of legume samples collected from Mexico - Turtle bean Mexico white nodule | ecosystem: Host-associated > Plants > Roots > Nodule | place: Mexico: Nepantla... | reverse complement strand
AATATGGTAGGAAGATCACAATGTTTTATTTTCATTTGTATTTAACGGTTATTAATTGTAGTTTCGTTATATGTTTGTTTTAGATTTGGTCAATAATTTGGGTGTTGGATTCTACTCAGCTTATTTAGTTGCTCACAAGGTTATCGTCACCTCTAAGTATAATGACCTTGATCAATATATTTGGGAATCTCAACTCGATGGATCCTTAATTTTCACTAAGGACATTAATGCCCAAAAAATTCCAAGAGGAACCAACTTCACCCTCTTTCTCAAAGACGATCAGGTATCCGAATTAACCCATCCCCATTTTTTTTTGTTATTTCCTTATTTTAACTCCTTTTTTTCTTCATTAGTTGGAGTACTTAGAAGAGACGACCATCAAGAATCTCGTTAACAAATACTGCCAACACATTACCTATCCTATCTACATTTGGAGTGAGAACACCAAAGACAATTGGCAGCTCATTAACTCTTGGTTGCATAAGCAAAAGATGAAGAACAAATTTATGGATGAGAAGCTTGGGAATCACTTACCTGATGATCTCATAATCTCGATTCTCTTAAAACTTCCTTTGAAATCTCTCAAGAGGTTTGGAGGCCTCTACAAATCATGGGCTCTCTTGTTTGAAAACTCTCATTTCACAGACTTATTTCGTAAAAATATCACATCTAGTCATCATTCCTACTATGATGATACATCTCTCATTCTATGTCTCACTCAATATTTGAATGACCCCATTAATTATGAGTCCTCTTTGTTTTCACTTAATGGTGAAAGGTTTCAGAATATAGAAAAATTAAATTGGACAAATCCACTAGAGGATCACCCTTTTGAAAAAACTATATTTAGTTCTTCCAGTGTTAATGGAATTGTTTGCTTTTACCTAAATTATTATAACCAATCTACGTATTTATGGAATCCAGCTACAGGTGAAGTAAAGACCATTCCTCATAGTCCAATTGAGTATGGAACACTTCATGTCCAGGCTTGTATTACAAATGATGGCTTTGGTTATGATTGTGTAAGAGATGATTATAAGGTGATTAAAACTGTGAGTTTTGATAACACTTCGGTTCCTGACATGGAAGATCTGGGTTATCCTGAATGGGATTACACACCCATATGTGAGATCTATAGCCAAAGAAGTAACTCTTGGAGGAAAGTTGATATGGATTGCGCTTTTTGTTCAGAAGATGGAGGGAATCATTTGTACTTAGATGGAATGTGTCATTGGTTAAGTAGCTGGAGTTGTCCTCATAGTTTTGTGTTTCGATTTGATTTTACACATATTGATAACGAAATATACTTGATATCATTTGACGTGAGCAATGAGACATTTTGTGGAACCCTTGTGTCCATAGACATGCCCATAGATGATGATTTTCATATAAGTGGTATGGCCAGATTCTTGTTTGTCTTAAATGGGTATATTGCTATAATGTCAAATTATCTCGGTCGAACTACCTTTTACATATCAATTTTGGGTGAAGTTGGTAAGAAAGAATCATGGAAGAAACTCTACAGTTTTGATCCTTTACTTGGCATTGGAAAAGCTATTGGAGCAAGGAGTATGGGCAATATACTCTTCAAAAAAGTTGATGGTCAATTAGTTTGGTTTGACTTAAGTACCCACAAAATTACCAAGGTTGGTATCAAAGTACATCCTGGTATATTATTTCATATGGTAATTTATAGGGATTTTCTTCAAATTGAAGGAATGAACAGTTAATTATTTTTCTTGTTATAACCTAAGTGACTTATGACTTGTTTTAAAGGTTTCTCGTATATGTACAAATGGGTTGACAATTTCAAGTTATAATTAAGCATATGATAAATTATCAAATCCTTTGATAATTATAAATTTGTTTTGAACATTTTATCTCTTTTTTATACATTCTGATCTTCGTTCTATTTCAACTTTAAAAATAATTGTTTACCTTTAAACATGTGTTATTATCTAAATGAAGAGAAATTATTTTATAGCTTCATCTAGGATAAGGGAACAAAATATATGGTTTATGAAGGATATATGTATGTCTTAGGATATATTAGTATAATAATCAATTACTTCTCTTACTTTTACTCCTATTGTAGTTAAGTTGAAACTAAAAAGAGTCGAGAATTGTTAAATTTTGAAGTATATTGTAATGGAATTTATTTTTACATAATGAGTTAGTGTACTCTGTAAATATATGTCAAGTATTTGATGATAAAAGTATAAAATTGTCATTGAGTTATTTTTTAATCTCATGTTGATTTATAAATATATGGTTTGAAGTTTGTGTTATATAAAATTCTTTAATTAAGTGAGAGAGTTCGTCCTTTATAAGATAGACGTGAATTATCTTCTTTTTTTTATAAAAATTTTCATGTTAGGTATTACTATACAACTTGACATCTCACCTAGGCTGACACCTCAAGTAACAACAATCATTTGTCATCACATGAAAAAATATTATTAAAATAGAAAGAAAATACAAAATAAAATATGGGGGAACTAGACCAAAACTCATATGTTAACAAAAACATACATAAGTAGATTATACCTATTCATAAGAAATTCTAAGAACTTACTAGATGGAAGCCTATTATACCAATGAAATGATTCTCTATGAATAAATCCTAAATTAGCCAACTTATCAGCACACGCATTCCCTTCACGAAAAATATGAGTAACCCCAAACCTGATTTTCCCACAATAAATAAGACAAGTATTTCATCGATTACGAAGCATCCACGGAACATTAGTCTTAGCATTAAATGCAGCACAAACCAAGACAGAATCACAATCAAGTCATACATTAGTAAGTCTCATCTTTTGAGCTTCCTTCGTAGCATGTATAACTCCATAAAACTCAACAACCATAGCAGTCTAAACTTCAAGAAACGCAGAAAAACACCAATAAACTCTCTCATACTCCCACAAGAAATACCTCCACAAGTAGCAAGACCAAAATATCCCCTAGCAGCCCTATCAGTGTTAATTTTAACCCCGCCTGGTGAAGGGAACTCTCATCTAACAGGAAGAGGACGAAGACCTTTACCAGTATGAGTATTAATACAAAAAAACTTAATCACGTCATATCAATTCTTCATCGACAATTTAGACGAATTTCCCACTAGACAAGTTAAATCTTTAATTACCGAAATAGCCCTAGAAACATCAATTTTATCCTGAAATCTAACATAATTCCACATACGTCATATCATCCAAATAGAAAAATTTAAAAAGTGAATTATCTATTTATTTAAATTAAATTTTTATTTTTAAATTTATAAAAGTTTGCATGTTCTATGATTAATTTTAATTGTCATGTGGATTTTTGTGTCCTTCTATAAAACCTAGAAAAAAAAAATACAAATAAACAATGTCTTTGTGAGAAAATAAGACATATAATTTAAATATTAAATATTATAATTTTTAATATTTAATTGAGTCTGTTTTCGTAATTTAAGTCAACATGTTTTCATAATAGAATTAAAATTGTAAATACTAATAAAATAATTCCACAATATACACATGTTTTCATAATATAATTAAACTTGTATTCATAAATACTAATAAATGACTTTGGAGTATCGACGTGAATGTACAAAATCAGATATGTTGGAATGAATGATGAGTCCAACAACAAGAGTTTTAGTCTAATGATAATTTCAAGAACAAAAAAATTGGATCTGCAATACACAAAATTGCTTCTTCTCCAACATGATAAAACAAACGTTGTTATAGCCATAACTGAGTAGAATTTCAACCGAAACCAATAGGGATACATAACATTGTCAAAAAAAATAGAGTATCTATGGATTTTATCTTGTACCTTTTTTTTTGTTTTCCTTTTAGCTTTTTTTTTTTTTTTACCAATCTATAGTAAAGATAACTATAGATTGATAATTATTTGGAAATTTATTATAAATAAAAAGCATTTTTATAATAACAATTTAGACTTTCATCTTCTATTTCCATGACAAAGAAGTTTGAATGTTATTTTAGTTTTCTGAAAGTTAATTCCCTAATGTTGCATACTAAAAAACCAAATTCCTAAAATTAAGTGGTTAAAATGTTTGTAACAACTGATATAATTCAAGCACAAATATTTACATGCAAGATAATTTGGGCTCAAACCTATCATGCCATCTTATACGTAAAGTAACTTTTGTCAATGTTCACACAGGCATCAAATATAGAGGAGAGATGTCACTAGTCCAAAAAAGACTTTCTATGAGGGTTCTACATGACTTTTTATGATGGTTTTGATGGCGATATAAATTCTGACGATATAAAATGTCCCTAAAATAGAGAACGTAAAATCATTGGACACTAATACATTATCGTCGATCATGTACAGAGAACACAAATAGCATCGGCTTAGCCTATGCAACCTACGCTTCTTGCGTCAGTCTAGTCCACACAATATGACCTTGTAATGTCAACCTAGCCTACACAAAATGAAATATTAATTTAATTAATATAATGTAGCATCCCTTTAGCCCACACATAAGTTAGAAGTAATAAAAATAGTAGCATGGGTTTAGTCCACGCAAGATATTGACTCTTTTTTTTCCTGTTGTGGCCATATTCGAGGCCTAAAAATTACAAACCAAAAACCTATTGTTTGCACTACAAATTTGAGCATGTTTGTCTAAATTGATTTTAAACCAAAATACAATTAAAAACCAATTTGAATTACAAGTTGAAATTGAATATAACACTTCAAAATTGACTAATACAAATAAGTTTATAACAACACCAGTATAACAAAACAAATTTATAACACATTCAATTGTTTTGAAGCTCTAATCCAAATTTCAATTTGAGATCAACATGCTATTGTAAAATCTACTAATAAATTTTAAGGTGAAGTTGAATGCAAGAACAACACAAGTTGAAAAGTCGCAAGTATTTTGGCAAGGTATAAAAGTTCAAGGCACAAAGAGAAGGAAAAGAGAAGCAAAACAATATACAAAAATAAATCAGAATGAGAAAATTAAAGACAAGACTAGCAGCGTATAAATTTCACACTAAAATATTATTATTATTAAAATTTGCAACACATAACAAGAGTTCTCATATAAAAAAACCCAAAAAATTGCAGCAAGTGATCCAAACCAAAATTCATTTAATCAAAAGTTATACACATAAAATTTCACACTAAAATATTATTATTATTAAACTCAAAGCCAATGAACTATAATGATGTAAGTTGAACATAAAAAAAATGTTTACTAAGCCTATTTATATAACATATTAATATTTTTTAAAAGAAAAAAAAATCATTTAGTTTTTTAAATTAGAACCCTTAAAATCTAACTTAAGAGGAAGCAAGTGATCAATAACTTTCATCTAAATGGCCTAATGGAGAATAAATTTTATAAGAGTAGGATTCTCATTGGCATAAGCTTGACTAGTGGCAGCTTGGATAAGCATCACTGCCATAAAAATGTTACTAACATTACCATCATTGTTCTTCTTTTTCAAGGATTCAAGTTTCCTTTTCTTGTATACACCTGATTTGAATATACATTAATGCTTATTGTATCGTATTGGTTCTTAGAATTATTATAATAAGTTTTGATGAATAAAGTTTGACTTGTTGGGAATTGATATGAATTGAAATTGTAAAGTGTATTATTTATGTACAATATTAAACAAAAGTGTATAGGTATTTATAACAATCAAATTGGAATGAAAAGAGAAACATTCTAATAACAGAAAATAACTAGCTTAAGATTTTAATTGTTTTAAGAATTAACAAACTAGCTCTAAATTTAGCTTATTCCAACACTCTTCCTTAAGCTAAATTCTACAATACATCTAACTCCTAACTACTCTCTTAGTTCTTCAAATCTGTCTAGTTTAAGTGGTTTGGTGAATATATCAGTCACTTTCTTTTTAGTGTTGCAATGCTTCACTTCTAGCTTTCCTTTTCCAACTTGTTCCCTTAAGAAATGGAACTTGGTCTCTATGTGTTTACTCCTCCCATGTGAGATTGAATTCTTTGCAAGGTTGATGGTTGATTGGTTGTCTACACAAAGTTGCATTGGCTTCACATGATCCAGCTTCAAATCATCAAGCATAGACTCAAGCCAAACACATTGACAATTTGCCTCTGTTGCAGCTATATACTCTGCCTCACAAGATGAGAGAGTAACTACAGTTTTCTTCTTAGAACACCAAGAAATTGGTGCTTTCAGATATTTGAAAAAATATCCATAGGTGCTCTTCCTTCCCACTTTATCACCACACCAATCTGAATCACTCCAAGCCTCCAAATAGTCTTCAAATTCATTCAAAGTAAGCCATACCCCGATGTCTCCTTAAGATACCTCAATATGTGCTTTGTTGTTGTAATATGAAAGACTCTTGGATTACACATGAATCTGCTTATTAGTCCAATTGCATAGCTTATGTCAGGCCTACTGTTGCAGATGAACCTCAAACTTCCAACAATCTATTTAAACAAAGCATTCTCCTCCAAGGCTTCTGACAATTTTAAATTTCCAGCAGCAAGTACCATATCTCCATTGCATTGATCCATACTGAATCTGTTGAGCACTTTATTAATTTATTTCCTTTGATGCATGATAATACCTTGATATGTGTATATGAATTACATTCCCAAAAAATAGCTAAGCATTCCCAAATCTATCATTTCAAAAGCAGCCTTCAATCTATTTTTGAACTGCTCAATCTCTGCCATTGAGCTCTCTATGATTAACAGATCATCTACATATAGACATACATAGATTAGGCTTAGACTTTGTGACTCTTTTACATACACTCCATATTCTATTAAGCACTTTGTGAAGCCTAGCTTGAGCATAAACGAATCTATCAGTTTATTCCACACTATAGGAGCTTGTTTGAGTCCATAGAGTGCTTTCTTGAGTTTGAACACTTTGTGCCTGGCATCCTTTGCTTCAAAACCTGGTGACTGAATCCTCTTCTAAAATGCCATTCAGGAATGCAGATTTAACATCCATTTGATAGATTTTCTAGTTTCTAGAACTGGTCACAATAATCACCAATCTAATGGTTTCCAATCTGGCCACTGATGCATAGACTACAGTGTAGTCTATTCCATGTTTTTGTAGAAAACCCTTAGCAACTAATTTGACTTTATGCTTGGTTATGCTTCCATCAGACTTGAGTTTTATCTTGAAAACCCATTTGACATCAATTGGTCTTTTTCCGTTTGGCAAAGCCACTAAATCCCACGTTTAATTTCTCTCTAGTGATTCCAGGTTTTCAATCATGGTACTCTTCCACTCTCTATCACCTATTGCCTTCTTCCAATTGATTGGCTCAATGTCAGCCACAAACGCTAAGTGAACCAACTCTCCTTCATCAGTGATCAAATTATCATTGTAAATTTCATGACCTGTTAATCTAGAAGAGGAAAATCTTTGCCTTTGTGATCTTCTAGATTTTGACTCAACTATATTTTCATGCTCTTCATCTTGTTGTTGCCCATTGTCTTCTAAAACACAATGAATCTGTTTTACATATTTGCTCCAATTCCAGGATGCATTCTCATCTACAACAACATCTATGCTTATGAGAATTTGTTGGTTTATTGGGTTTAAAAGCATGTATGCACCTGTTGGATGATATCCAATTAGGATAAGAGTTTCACTCTTATCTTCCAACTTCTTCCTCTTCTCATCTGGAATATGCCTATATCACAAAGAATCAAATATTTTCAAATGACTGACAATTGGTTTAAGTCCAGACCAAATTGTTTCTGGTACAGTTGCCTCCAATTTTTTTGTAGGACACCTATTGAGAATATAGGCTACACTGGTGAAAGTCTTTCCCTAAAAGCTATGAGGCAACCCCTTTCCTTTGAGCATGCACCTTTCCATATCAAGCAAAGTTCTATTTCTTCTCTCTACAATTCCATTGTGTTGTGGAGTGTAAGGAGTTGTAACTTCATGTTCAATTCCTTTTGCAACACAAAATTCTTCTAGTTCTTTGAAATTGAATTCTCGACCTACATCAGTTCTAAAAATAGTAAAGGCATAGCCTGATTGCCTTTCAACCTTAGCACAAAATTTTACAAATCTTTCAAACATCTCACTTTTCTCCTTTAATAGGTAAATCCATATTTTTCTGGTGAATTCATCCACAAAAGTAAGAAAATACGTATTACCTCTAAGTGAATTGTTGTCTAAAGGGCCACATACATCTGAATATACAACCTCCAAAGGCTTCTTTGCTTTTTGCAATACATAGTTCTTGAAATTCTTTCTTGCTTGCTTTCCAAATAAGCATCCTTCACATGTCTTATGAGATAGGTTGATTGGTGACAGCCCTGTGACCATTTGTTTACTGCTTAGCCAGTTCAAACTCTTGAAGTTCAAATGGTCGAATTTGTAGTTCCACAATAGATTTGTTTCCTATTATCCCCAATTGAAGATAATCATTGTGCAGTTGATATATTAAGGTTAGTCTTAAAATTCCTAATTTTAGGCAAAGGTGCCTTAAGAACTAACCTTGATTTCTGATCATAGATCTTGATGGAATTCTGCTCCATTGACATTTTGAATCTCTTTTCCAGTAATTGGCTAAGCTGAGAAGATTATTCTTCATTGATGACATGTATAGAACATCATTCATGTAGCCAGCTCTTCCATCTTTACAAGTGAATCTGAACTTGTCAATTCCTTCAACAGAAATCATACTATTATCTGCAAATTTCTCATTATTTTTTACATTAGAATCAAAATCAATAATTCACTCCTTGTTGTCAATCATATGATTGGAATAACCTGTGTCTAAGTACCAACTTGAAGCATCTTCATCCTGATTTGTAGTGGCCATCAATAACACTTGATCTAAATCAAAATCTTCATCTTCTTGAGCTAAATGTGCTTCATCTTTCTTGGATAATTTTCCAGTGTTATTATTGTGATCAGCTCCCCAATATTCAAGTGCAAAAGAACCATACTTACCACAATTGTAACCCTATAGTTTTCTTTTATCATGAAATTTCTTGGATCCATGATCTTGACTCCCTCTGCCAATAGCCAACTTCTTCCTTTGCACACTATTTTGACTCTGGGTCTCCATTGCTTGAACCAGGTCAGTCACTTGATTGATCTCCTCTTTCTCTTCCTTTCTTTTTCCAGTCATTTCTTCCTCTGCCAACAGTTTGAGATTTTTTCTATCGTTTCATCACATCCTTTAAGTTTAAGCACGTTTTGTTTGAATAATCTTTGTGGTTATGCATATATGACAAAGAATAGAGTAATTTTTTAATCTGATTTACTGACAAACTTGGCGATTTTCAGCAGATACAAAACCATGCTTTGGTGAAATCCTACTTTGCCATGTTATGCTACTGTGTTGATGAAGTTGAAACTTTAAAAAGTTTTGCAAATTCCACCACATGAGCATTAGCCCTTTCCACGACTACCTATTTAGCACATATGTTTTGAAGTTCATTTTGATTTTATCCTTATAAAATATTTTACTTTGATTTAAATATCTTCAAGATCTCAAGTCACTGTTTTTTGTGCCTGAAATTTATTTTAAGATAAATAAATGTTAGGAATCTATACATTTCTGAAGATAAGTTGAAACTATATACGTCATTTACAGAAATCTGATAACACTAGGGACTAAATAAAATTTTCTAAGAATGAAAACCAACGAATTTTGTGATTAGAGACTAAAATCAAAGTTGATAGTTTTACAAAAACTGAACATATTTAAGTTTTCTTTCACTATGAATGCTAGATCTCACAAATGAGGCTTAAACTCCACTCTTAATTCCAAGGTTATCAGACTTATGGAAGGTCGGTAAACTCAACTCGTAAACCTGACTCGTTTATTACAACACAAGTTCCTGCACTCGTTACAAGCACAAATTATCAACTCCAACAATTTACAAAGAACACTAGAGACATCATGTTACAACAACAAGGACAATCAAATAAACCTGTTAGGAGGTCAAAGGAAAAACACATTTCCTTTTATAGAGATTTAGCCAAGGCCATAGGAATGTAGCTATGAACTATTCAGAAGTGGAGATCTGGGACCATCAGATCTCTCAGAGTACTTCTTTGGCATCAGAGCCGGATCATTGTATGCATTGGCCAACTCATCATAAAATTCAGACATATTATGCTGGTTCTGGTCTGCTCTGTCCTTCTTAATCAAACACTGCATGTGGGAAGATACCATTCATAAGAATACAGAATCGGAAATAGAAGGCATTAACTCAATAGAAAAACAGAATAAGCAGCAACAATGCCACTTTGAAGCAGAAAGAAATGCCAAAAAGTATATGAGCATGTTTTTCATAGTACAGTGCAAAAGCAAATGTTTCCAACAATGTTTTCATACTAACGGGATTTACCTAACATAAACTTGAGTTCACAACTAAATAGCAAAAAAAGATTTTTCCAAGAGAACTGAATTTCAACATGAGTCAGTAATCATCACAATCATGCAATGCAAATGTTTATTAGTGAGGTCACAAGTCTCTGAAATTAGCCTCTAGTAATGTCTCCTCAGGTACAATGCCATGTAATATATAATAATCACAACAATTTATGGCCAGTTGGAATGCATATATGTTACAGTATCATAATCGAGAATCAGATAAATTATCATTAATTATCAACCATTAACATACCTCTGCTGGATAATCCTTGAATATAGGGAAGAACCGTTTCTTGCAATACTCATTGAAGAGAAGTGTGAGAATTGGAAGAGGAAGAGTCAATATGGATGCAAGGGGAAGTTTCTTCAAACCAAAAATACCAATGCCTATTATATGCATCAGTACCAAAGAAAAAATTGTGGAGTTGTGCACTGTAGGCCAAAACTCTCCTCCAGTCTCAAACTTTGGCACATAAACTTTCAACAGCTGTCACCAAAAGATATTTTAGACATCACTACGGTTACGTATGAAAAAAATATATACATTTGTTCATAACACCATGAAGTCCTGCTTCAAAGTTTGAACTGTAAATGGCCATCAACTGACCTTTTTACACCTCTAAAGTCATATCCATCAAAGAGTACTACAAATAAAATTAAATTGTTTTAATTTCAAGGATGAAACTATAAGCACCTGATGGCAATATGATCACCAAATTTTCCGGTCTAGCACGAGTAGGAAAGTTGTAAATAAAGCGGTTGGTTAAAGCACACTGAACTAAGAACACTATCCGTTGGGAAGTCCCACCTGCCCCAACTCTTGGAGTGCAGTTTATATATCTATTGGGAAACTTCACTTAGTGCCAATTTGTTTTAAGTTGAAATCTGACACTGTCCATAAAGTCATTTCGATAAAAGAGTACTACAAATAAAATTAAGTTGTTTTAATTTTATGGACAAAACTATAAGCACCAAATGGCAATATGATCACCAAATTCAGAACTGAGAACACTATCTGCTGGGAAGTCCCACTTGCCTCAACTCTTAGAGTGCAATTTGGAAACTTCACTAAACGTTAATTTGCTTTAAGATGAAATCTAACACTTTCCATAAAATTATTTTCCGCAACAATACTACTATTAGTTAATAGAATCTATACTAAACCAATATTGATTGTGAAAGATAAATTAACCATTTATTTAATTATGCAATCAGTCATGTACAATGATCTATTTAAACTTTCCCCATCACCCCTTTCCAAGAGTAGAAAAAACAATTGAGTACTGCAGGTGAGCATTTATGACAAACGTATTAACAGATCAATCATTACTATACCTTTTGTGTTCTTTTTTCATTTTTAAGTGGGGTATTCCAAGCACGTATTCTCACAAACAGGTAATTGGATTTCCATTCATCGTAGAAATACATCATATAAATGCATATTATAGCATCAAAAAAGGAACAGAAATGCATGTACTCTGAAGGGTAAAGAAGCAATTTGCAGACCTGGTTGCGGAAAATGATGTATCCCATACAAAAGTAGATCAAGAGAAATGGCAATATCAAAGGCGCGAGGATGAAGTATGTCACACCAAGAAGACCAAAGAGACGAACCCTGGGAATTTCACTATGGTAAGGTATTGAAGGGGGATCAAAATCATCATCACTATTTCTACCAAAAGTTCTGCTCATAAAATTGGAAATAAGTGTAGTCAATTGAAACAGTTCTGATGCTATAGTGGTCCATCCAGAAGTTACAACATATGCTATGAAGAAGGATGCCTGCACCAAATATATAAAATATTAAAAAATTAACTTCATCATAATTGAGTGAGCATTGATTATAATTGATCATTCTTAACAAGAGAATATTTTCTCTCTTTCATAAGTTTCTCTTAACAACAAGGAAGCTCGTCTCACTGCTTTATCAGCTTTATAAATACTATGTTAATGAACTATACAAGATATAATCAGGTACGAAAGACAAATCATCTCAACAATAGCAGATCAACCCCAAAAGGTCAGAGCATCTGAAGTTTTCCCAAAGCATATCAACAATTAAAGAACACTTTGACATCTAAATATGAAAGTATTCCCTAAACATGCTCTTCCTCTAGCCATCAAATTCTATCAGCATCTACAGTCTTGTGTTTCCGACTCCTTTACTGTTGTTACTCTTCACAGTAACACTTTTTCTAGGTTGTGCATCACTCTATTAGTCTACATGCTCACTGGTCTCTAAATGGCTGAGGGGTGCCTTATTCAAGTCTTGTTTGTGAATCTCATGGATTGTGGAGTCCTTTACGTTATAAGTTGTATTATTTTGGTAAGTGTTTGTTTCTATCAAGCTAAGGTTTGAATATTATACTGTATCAAGTGTCATTAGGTTGGGGCTTTTACTGTACTTGAACATGACCAATTATTACTAAAGACAGGGTTATAGGGTCAAACAATCAGTTTAAGTATCTCAATTATTCAGTCTTCTTAGTGAAATAAATTACTTATTTCCATTTCCATCTAATCCCTGAAACTTCAGCATCACTGGATTCCTCCATTTTTAAAAACCCTATGAAAACCTGCTTTACAAAAGTATCAAAATTCCAGGAAAACCAGATTAAGCAGCCAGAGATAATAAAACTACATGGTTCATATAAACCACACATTTGCATTTCTTAGAAAAAAGGGCAGGTCTCAACCTTATGATGAAAATTATTTATCTGCAATACCTTACCATAGGATCGGTATCCTATATGATTCATGCAGAAATTAAATGAAACACCATTTATAAAGCTACGCTTTTGGGTATAGGCAAATATAAAAACATAAAATAAAATTAAGAAACAAAACTACTGATAACTCAATCTCCCTTCATATAATATTGGATAACTTTGTGAAGTTCATGGGGGATACAATAACTATTCTCACCTGAGATGGTACAGCTTCCGCTAGTATCCTGGGAATGTTTTTTGGCTCAAGAAAGACATTCACTCGATAGAGAGCTGACCCTGATAGTACATTTGCAAAGAAAATGTTCCAGACAGTAAACCATAATACTTTAGTGCATGCACTCTTTTGTATTTGACTCCATGAAATGTATCCTTGCATGGAAGAAAGCATAATCATAATAGGTGGAACAAATGACAGAAACAGCTGAAGAATCAAACTGGGAAGGTATCCTGTTATAACTTGGCTCACAACTGACCTGAAAACAAATATTGGGAAACTTCAGTTGAAAAACATTGAAATTGTAAATGCTAAAAAAACAATACTCTTTCACACAAACACATAGTAAACTGTTCAAGAAAAGAAAATCATGCATTCCTAGAAAACTATATGATGCAGGTTTGTGCACATATATTGGCTATTGAGAATTTCTAAACATGATTATAGGATAAAGAATGAAAGAAAAGATAAATGAGACAATTATCAAGGTAAGAATCTACGCAAGGTAGTATGAATAATTTGGTGAAGTTTGATTTACTTTGCAAGAATAGGAATAACAAGGTTTGAAGTCATCAACCAATGTCATAAAGGAGATAACTTATCAATAGTCATTTTAATGAAAAACTTAATCTGTTAAATGCAAGCTTAACATTCTCAAATTAATCAAATCAAACAAAGGAAGCATGTAATTCTTCCCTTTTCTCCTTTTTTTTCCTTTCAACTCTAACCAGTCAAATTCCTCCAAATCTTATATCACTTTGCTTCAAACAAACAAGTAATACATATAATGTCATTAAATGTATAATTCCTAGTTTCAAACTCTGATGTTATCCTCGAACTGAAGTCTTCTCTTTAAGAATAAATTTGAGAAGAATTTCCTAGAAGACAAAGTTGAAGAGTATAAATGTGTTAAAAATACAATAAAAATCCTTCCATGCAAAAATATTGTTTGAAAAGTGGCACAGGCTAGTGTTTCCTAGGATAGCTTATTCTTGGGTAGAATAGGAATAAGGTGGTGTGCCAAACACACCTAGGTGGGAATTCAAGTCCTACATTGCAAATAAGGCTTGGATGCTCATAGCCAAGACCTTATAAAGGAACCAATATGAGCTTTGTATATCACCTGAGATAAATCACATTGAGTGTGTTTAAGAAGAGTCATTGTGCCTTCTTTTGAATGAGTTTCATCTTAGGTGTGTAATATCCCAAGTGGCTTCTCTTCTTTCTTATCAAAGAGAAGCAGTGAAACCACCACAAATGCACCAAGACCACATCCAAGAAGTAATTCTACTATCTTGTGTGTGTCTTTGTTAGGATCCAATTACAAGAATAGAGAGTCCCACATTAGAGGCGTAATTCTAGTGTGGAGCTTACAATGCCTGGGGCTCTCAAAGTACAATGGCTAGCTTTTGTGGTGTTGTCCACCTATCAGTCTATTGAGTACATTACTTTTATGCTGAAAATAATAAAAAGATAACCTCTACAGTAATCTATAATTTTGTAATCTATAAAAGCTGAAGCACAGATTGTGGCATTTGTCATTGCACTAACACCTCCTAATAAGAAAGGTCATAGGCAGGGGGGTCGCCAAAATCTCCCCAGTCCTAGTTAATGAAGTTGATTTGGGACTTGGGTTTTTACCAAATATGTTGCTTAACATCACCAAAAGATAGCAATCTTTTCTGAACTATAATAGTAGATGTTTATGCTTAATATTTGACTGAGGATTGTAAATCATAGTATATGATTATTCAAAGGAAACCAGCTGTCAGCCAGCATGCATCTAATTCATTTCTCAGTCTGGAAAAGCGGAGAAGGAACAGATAGCTACTAAATGGAGATTGTTTAGAATGCAAAAATACAAAAATTAATTCAAGATAATAGGCCCGAGAAAATAAAAGAAACACCGGCAACTAAAATCTAACTAGCCCTTCTTCATAACAAACAACTGATATAATCAACCAGAGATGAAAGATGAAAATATGTTAGCATATTTAAAATAAGAATGCAAACTATGAGATAAAATAACAAAACGAGGTGATGAAAACATAAGTCTGGTTAAAATTACAAAGGAATTCAGTAAGTAACTATATTCTAAATAGTGAAGAGTGAAATCCAAATTTCAAAAGCTGGAAACACCTGCTTTATATTACAAAATCATCAAATGAAATATAACCAGATATTTCATGAGATAGAAAAGGAACTGCATGCAAGTGTACTATATTATATTATATTATATTATGACTCCAATGCATGTGCTTATAGAGAAAGATATATTAAGGTAAGATTCCCCACTTACAGTCTTAGTATGCCTTTCAAAAAGGGGAACCACGTCTCCAATTGATCAAGATGGGTAAGACCTTGTACTATTGCAACTGGGATCAAAAACAGAACTGTAATAGAAGTACATGCAACCAAAACTACCACCTTGCTGATCCATCTTTTGAGAAATGACACGGTAAAGAAAGACCAATAAACATCATGAGGCTCAGGAGCTTTCTCAGTAACCCATTCCGTCGGATTGACACTTTCTTGAATGTGTAAAGCTATTGCAGCACCAAATCGTGTCTTAAATGAGACAAAGGCAGCTTGAACTTCCTTTGAGTTAAAAATGGTTACAGAATAGGGGTATGTATTAGACCTCATTAAAAGAACCATAAAAACATAAGTATTAACAAATAATATCTATTGTAGGAACTAGTGTTGTACTGTCGTTGTTAACATACTCGTTATTACATTAGTTAATCTAATAATATCCTTGTTTATGTTTGGTGTTGAGTAATAAATAGGCATACTATATTCTTTTATCTAACAAAACAAAAATGTTTTCTAGTTCAGCACATAGTTAATGGTTGACAATTCTTTAAACAATTTCATTTGAGTTTCTTTCCCTTGCATATTTTCTTTCTGCAATCTCATTTGGCTTCCTGTCACCTTGTATTGTCATTATTAACCAGATTGTCATAATGAACAAAACCAAGTCTTAGTATAACAATTTAGTTTAAATATGCTGTGAGAGCCAATTTTCTTTAATGCAAACGATAAAGCATTTTGGTTTGTTACTAGACAGCTTACAACCCAAACCAGACATTATTTTCTCAAAAATCCAGTAATGTAGGTTATTAATGCCTGAACAAGACAGTTACCTTTGCTTCTAATGAGGACTGTTCCATTCTCACATTATCTTCAACATCACCCAATCTCCTTTCATAGTGATCTACAATATCAACTTTACGGCCAAAAATTCCCAAACAGCCATCGCGCCTGTGCCTTTGAGGAGCATCATTTTTTTGTTTCAGATTGGTAAGCTTTTTGTACAGTTTATCTGCATCATTCTTCAAAGAACAAACTTTAATAGTCAAAAAGGTGAAAGTACTATTAGAAGAAAGAACTGACTTTAGTTACAAGAAAAATAAATTCGGAAGTTCAACTTCAACACTCATGAAGAAACATAATGCCTAAGTCAAACACAAATGCATCATCATTCCCCTCCCTCCCTCATAAAAGAGAGGCTATTTACTGGAAGTAAAAAAACAGTGGGGCAAAACAACACAAGGAAAAGGAACATGTTCTCTAGTCTCCATCATTTCAATAGAAATTGAAAATTTTTAAGCATAGGGCACATGTCTAATCTCAACAACATTGGAAAGAACATTATTTTATCTTTTCAAGAAACCTTTCAACTTCAAAGCTTAAGCTGTTATCTAATATATCAATAATTGCTTTTAGTCTGCAACAATTATTTTTCGATATTCGGTATGAAAAACATTAGATTGAAGGTAGTTATGCAAAGCATTAAGGATAATATTTCATTAAGACAGATTTTTCGCATATGCACTACAATAAAATACAAAACAAGTAGGATTGTACCCAAAAAAAATGTGAAGTTGAAAGTATTATAAATTTGTAGTCTTGGACAATGAATTCATGAAATATTATTTATTCTAACATGATAACAAGATACAACAATTTACGGAATATCGCGCTATTATTTACTCAAACATGATGCTTTGGAATTTGCTCTCCTAGCAGGTATGTTGGAGAAAAAGACCAATGTTTATAGGATAGGCTATTTTTACTGGACTCTGGGATTCAGCTCATGGATTCTCTTTCTCAGGGAATTTCTTTGTCCAGGATTGGCTTTGCTCTCACAAGCGGCTGGTCTTTTTCACTGATCCCCTCCATTATAATTCTTCTCTCTTAATGAATTCTTCTTTAACAGGGTAAAATATTAATGTTTCACACCAGACATGCAAGTTTGGAAGATATATTCTTCCTTTCAAACTGAGGCATTACATGACAGTGACTTACAATGAAAGGTAAACAACAATTGAGAAAAAAAAAGATTGAATCAGTTCGAGCTCTAGAAAAACACTTACGACAAGACTTTGAAGTTTGCTGTTTCGGCGGATAACAGAATGTGAGAGATATGTGGAAGGGTGATACTCCAGGAAAAATTGCTCAACAGTATCATGACATGTACTTCCAGGTGGAACAGGAATACCACGGACTAATAAGGTAAACTGCTGAGGCTTAGGCTTTGATGAATAGAAATAAGCAATTCTTTTGGATGAAAGGTACAAATACTCCTGCATATGGAATTAAGATTAAACATGAAATTGTATCCCTATTTTATAAAAGAAAAGGAAAAATAAAAAGGTAACTTGAACAATAAAACTTACACAAAAAAGAAGATAGCAAACAATTCCAGTGAAAATATATGCCGCAGAAAAGTGGACCCATAACCTGGATAAAGGCCAAATGAACATGTAAATTTTTTGCTTTAAATGACTAAATAAACCTGCATATTTTGGTGAAGAAATGGATTATTTAAAAACCCCAACTTAACAAAGTAAATGTATGACAAAGAAAGTTCTGGCTTCTTAATCTAGTCAAAGCTTCATGTCCCATTCATGGTAGACAATGGAAAGATCTAATGAAGATTTGAACTCAAGAGAATGATGTTATCTATTAAAAATATAAACCACAAATACTGAACAAGATGTCAACTCAAGAGAATATCCAACAATCCAAAGTCATCAAATAAGACAATTTTATAGAATATATAGAGATCACCACCCCTAGGCAGGCCATTTAACATACAGAATGTTATACTATATTTCTTTACTTGGAGAATTCAAAATGAACATAGCAACCAAAAATTATGCATGAGATTACATAAATCCCAACAGTTTTGAAATGCCTGGTTAAGATAGGAGCCTTGACAGGCTATTTCATTTGATGCATAAATAACTAAACTTTCACTTTCAGTCCCAGCTACTAGCTATTGGGGTAAAAAGGAACAAATTGGAAAAAAGGGACAAAAAAGAGAAATAAACTGTATTTAGTTTAGAATGTTTTGTTTCCCATAAACATCATGCGGGTCAATAAGATTTATTGCATAAATTTTGATTTTTACAAACTTTAAAGATAGGGTTTACACAATGAACAATCTCTTCCATGAAGTTTGTGTAGGTAATAATACATAATGGCTGAGTTCAATCTATATAGTAGTTACAATGTTCATAATAGTTTGAGGGAAAAATATTTCAAAACCAATTCCTCACTATTTTTTGTGGGCACAGGAAATCCAGTTCCATGACAGTCTGAAGATACGTCTCAAATGAGGGCATACTTGGATTTAATCGACTTAAAGATGACAAAACCATAAGGTCAATGCCAACAATTCACAAAAAACTAACTGCTCTCACATGAAAATGGGTCAACAATTAGAGAAAATGAAATGAAACCAACTTAAGAATTACGAACCAATATTTTATTCATGTATTGCTCTGCATCATGAATAACTAATTCCTAAAAGTTAAGACCATCTTGATCCATTACATTCACCTGTTTGAACCATTATTAACATTAGAAATACTGAACGAGTCAAGCGACTTGTGTTGAAAATCTGAATCATCAGTAAGTTGACTCCCGGCATAATTAATTGGAAGAAGAACAAACATGCCAATACTTCCACCAACAGCAAATACTTTCAAACTGTACAATACCATAAAAAGAGGGAAAAGCATTAGCGAAGAAACAAATAAAAAGTTCTTCAAATAAACAGAACAAGGTGGCAGAAAATAGAAAGACTTGCACATATTTTACAGCAATGCAGGAATTGTAATGAACAAACGTTTGGCTCCAAAATAAGATAAAAATTAGCTGTCCCTTAAAGTAGTTGGTTTCATATGAATGTGTATCACCTCGAAAACATCACAATTTCCTTTTAGTTAGACATTCAATTCAAGTATACAAACAGCAAAACTTGGTGTCAATCAGGTGAAAAACAATTAAGATAATTGAATTGAATATACAGCAGTGTAAACCAATAATAGTATAATATAGAAAATCCTCTTGTGATGAAAAAAACATCTATGCTCATTTACATATACATAAATATATATATATATATATAAATTTAAGCCTAACATAGATCATTGACACATCTAATGCAGGAATTTCCATCTAAATGATTAAAACCTCAAAAGCCTAAGTTATCTAGTAGATTTTAGTTTGATAAGAAATGTCATGATATATCTCCAAACATAGAGACAATCAAACAGTTTGTCACCTAAAGATAAATATGCGCATAAAGACAAAAGCATCTAGGCCTGAAGATGATAAAAACTCTTCCTCAGAAGGCTCCCATGCCTGCTTCACCCAACCAGCAGTAGGTAACAATCTTTCCAAGTTAAAATGACCACCCTCTTTAACTTTTCCTTCAGCAACTAGGCGTGGTGCGTAGACAGTGATATTACCAGGCTGCTTTCTCAATATGGAATATAGGGTGAAAAATAACAAACAGAGGCCAAGATTAATTCCCACAGAAGTTAAAAGGGCAGAAAGAATCATTGTTGAAACTTTGTTCAAAACCAGCAGATTGACTTTTACACCCAATAACACCACTGTACGCTAGAAGAAATCAAACAAATTGGATCCGTTCATGGTTGAACCTGCAAGAATAATACCATAAATAGTTGGAACAGAATCAACATAAAGTTCTTCAGTAACTAGTGTGTATATGATGTGAAAAATGCAAACTATTTGACAATTTGGAAATCCAACATAGCAACTAACCAACAATCATATAGAAAGGCCACTACTTCAGCTCCAGCATAAGGTAAAAATGACAACAAAGGAATCCTACAAAATAGGAGAGTTTATAAGCATGAAATAATTGAAAATTCCTCAATTTTATAAAAAGTCAACTCTCAAGTACACTACTTTACTTGGTTGGATTAAAGCTAGGTGATGGATTCTTGCATAAAGTTTGTGAAGAAATGTGGGTTGATATATCTCTTCCTCAGGTTTCAGGTGGTCTATATTGTATTTCCTCTAAACAGCAAACTTCAAACGTATATTTTACACTTCACGGGTTCATTCATGTGCTCCTCAAATATTAATGATGGAGAAGTTTAACTCCAGGTTCTTTGCTTGTTTCATTTATCTGATGAATTTCATTATCAATGGGTAGAAGGGTTTTGGCCCAGTGTTATTTTTGGTACTTGAAAATTTCTCCTTTTTTCAATCATCCTTGAAAGGAAAGAGATTCACAAACCCCTCCTCATTCTAAGACCTATTGCATATTTGTAAGGAGCTTCTCCTGATGTTATATTATGTGTTTTAGTAAATTCAAAACAGAATGCAAACTAGTTTTGTAGTACCCACTATATTGAAACATTTGAAGCAAACTATCCAAACATTTTTGCAAGCCTTGAGATTGTCCAGCAAACACTGAATAAAATTGTTCAGTAAAGAAGTTTAGGGAAAAGCAGAACCGAGGTTTGGCACAATGATAAAGTCATTTCCTTTATATGACTTAGAAATCATGGGTTCATATCCTGGAAAGTATCCCTGCTAGTAGGGATAAAGCTGTAAACTTCTACTTCAGGTAAGACCCTCTCATTCATTTTAAGTTTTGGGAAAAGCAACAGGGACTGGTCTAGCAGCAATGTCCTTGTTACCTGCTAATTCGTATATTTTGTTGGATTTATCAGAAGACTTTTGGGCTAATTTTGGATTCAAAGAAAGAGACAACATAGAATAACATTAGTTTCCATTCTACGAATCATTTTTAGAAAGGATGAAGTGGAATAGAGTTAACCCACCAGAGTCAACATAACAGTGAAGGGTTTGAGCAGTTTGCATCAGGTCCTATGTTTCAAACCTTGTTGTCACCATTGTACAACTAAAAAAAAGTGGAATAGAGTCTAACAAAATGTATTCCCCCTTCATCCAACACCTCTACTTTCTTCCCAAGTAGTTCAGATTCCAGTGAATGCAATTTCAGGATGCATGAGTTTCAATTTCAAAAGGTAAAATATCTTCATTTCTAAGGGTACCAAGCACAATCCAGCATCATTCTTAAGTGTAAAAGGTAAAAACAAGAACAACCCAGAAACGGTATTGCTTTCAGAATTCAAAATGGAGCATGCAAATCTGCCAATTCTAAGTCTATATTATCAAACAAATATCATATGCATAGACCTAAGTAAGGAAAAAAATAGAGAACTATAGAGCTAGAGAAAGAGAGAAAGAGAGAAAGAGAACCTGGTGATGAAGCAAAAGAGAGAAACGTGTGCAGTGAGGTGGTGGTAAAGACAGAAGTAGGAAAGTAATAGGAAAAGACACTGAACTCAACAATGTGGTTCGTGTCACTCTTTGATCCAAAGCCAACTTACACGTGCACCCACCATGTTTCATTCTTTATGTTTCCATCATGTTATGGTTTTCAACTCAAGAAACTAATTAATGCTTGCATGTGAAAATTTATTTGTTTAATTGTTATGATTCTTGCTATGTTAGTAATTAATTTTTTTTTTTAATATCACAATAATTAAATTTAGAATTTCTTTAAGGCAGTGTTTGGTTCTAGTGATCCACTTAATACGCAGATTGACAAACGAGTACGTTTGATTGTTGGTTGTGTGGACGAACTAGTAAGTAGGGTGAGTTTCTTGTTCCTCTCTATATAATTTAATAAAATAAAATTATAATATTAACAAAATATATAGTTATATAAAATAACAAATGTCATCATATTTTCAAAAATGGTTATATGGAATAAATTCTTCAAACTCCTATTTATTAACGATATTAGTGAAATTGTTATATACCAAAAGAAAAATTAAGATCGTTTAACGTTTGTTAATATTAAAATTTGCAAAATTAATTCATTAAATTTAATATTTCTTTGATTATTCCATGTATAATAAAAAATAAGAACAAAATAGTAATAATAGTTTTTCTACATATACTTCTCTTTGTTTCATTTAATTATAAGACGTGTTCTAATTGCAATATTTTTCCTTTACTTCTACACAAATTAGCAAATGCAAACACTTAGAATTTGCACTCTTCTTTCTCTATGAACAAAGGTAATAGAGGCTCTTTCTTCATAAACACTCTTCTTTCTTTATGAGCAATAAGCATGTAATAGAGACTTTTTCCCTTGTTTTAAAAACTTCATTGTTATCTTTATTATTATTATTTTTTTAAATATAATATTTTAAAAATCACATGTAATTTTTAAGATATTTAATTGATTAACTAATGCATTTAATTTCATAAATTAATTTAAAACTTTAATTATATTTATTTAAATCATTTACTCATATTTCATATTTGAAATTTTATGTACTTAGCTGCCGAAGTATTCAAGTTGAAAGTATATTTTTATTATCACGAAGAATAATACTTTAGTTGGTTGTTCAATACTCCATTACCTCTTCGATTGAGTATTGAACATATAACATGTTGTGGAATAATTCAAATAAATCCACTAGACCGACTACTAACACAAACGAGTAATAAACAATAATGAAGACCTCATAACAACATTTAGGTGGTTAAATAAGAAAGAGTAACAAAGAAAACACAGAGACATTCAGTATTAATTAACTTCAATTTACATTCACGGTCGAAAAATCACTATAACAAATATTACAACTTAATTCTTCTCTTACTGAACTTTCAACTCTAGGTTAGTTCCAACTTTCTATACAAGGTCCTATTCATACATTAAAAAAAATTGTCAAAACTAACTTTCATAAAGGTTGGAAAGGCATGTGAACAATGTCCCAACATTTGTGCTCAAAACATCAAATTAGGTGGACTCTCTAATAACAAATTAAGGAAGTTACAATTAATGTAGAGTATATGGTTTGATATCATTTGGTGCTTTGAAGACACAGACACAATAAAACAAATTGGTAAAGATAAAACGGTCTTGTATCAACAACAAACACAGTTGAATTATCAGACAATCTACTGCATCAGACACTCTGTTGAAATACTCTAGGATTCTTAATTGAGATTTTATTGAATCAATCTTCATATAACCGAAATTCAATAATGTAGTAATCATAAGTTCAATGGCGCAAAAGGTGCAACCAAAATATTTTGTGTTCCTTAGTTTCACTCATGAAGGTCACACAAATGCTACCAAATGAAGTATACTTTGAATTCCCTTTTACTCATATTGTTTTAAAAAATATAACAATTTAAATGTAAGAGAGTTTTTTGCAGGTGAAACTTTATTTGATACCCAACTTCAAACAAAGCTTGCCCTCAGAGGTCCACAAGCGTGGAAAATAAACTTAACTCTCTTTGCAACTCGTCTAATGGAGGTTGATAATGATAATCACATATAATATATCTTTTGAGAGGGATTCATTGGAGAGATTCAATAATAATAAGACATGAGTCAAATCCATATAAGACATATATGCTACTGACTTCGTCTTCAACCTAAAACCTTAAGATAATGTTGTTCATCATAATGGGATATGCTTTCCTGAAACCTCTATCGTTAAAACTTTTGATATAAAGAAATTTTCTTCACTCACTCTATACCACTAATGAGTCTTTCAAGAACAAATTTATTTTAAATAAAGGAACCACAAGTCAAACACATAAAAAAATATATTCAATAATAATAAACACATCAATTAAAATCATACAAGATATAAAGTCTTAGTTTTATTTCTTACCTATTGTTCAACTTTCTTATTTCTACCAAATATGGAATTCACTCAAACATAATTTTTGTGACAAGATATAAAATTTACACAATAATGTTCACATGGTGAAGTTTGCAAAATAATAAAATTCCAATCTTAAAATGCATTCTAACAGTTATTTTAAAATAGATTTTTGTAATTCTAAATTATAAAGATTTAATATATATATATATATATATATATATATATATATATATATATATTT
>Ga0123342_1003628_pt1 | contig 24575 bp, 12 predicted proteins | sample Turbeawhitnodule_FD_89960 | JGI IMG/M metagenome (GOLD analysis project Ga0123342, IMG submission 89960) | Root nodule microbial communities of legume samples collected from Mexico - Turtle bean Mexico white nodule | ecosystem: Host-associated > Plants > Roots > Nodule | place: Mexico: Nepantla... | reverse complement strand
ATCACGATGCGCTACTCGTTGCGCCTCAGTTGCATTAGCAGCTAATGCAGACACTCCACTCTCAACGACATCCCATAACTCATGATAATCAAACAAAACTCTCATTTGCACACACCACCGATTTTAATTTTTTTCATCAAAGATAGAGACTGATAATTGCGTAGAGTTCATGATAACAAACTGGGCTCTGATACCAGTTGTAGGAACTAATTAAAGAAAATAAGAGAAGACAAAAGGTTGTAGAAACTGATTGAAGGTAATTGCACAAAATTGCAAAACTGCTGAACTGATTCTCCTTCATTTTGATTTACTTCAATAATATATATAATAAAATTACAATTACTAGAAGTTATAAAATAAGAATACTAACCGCCCTCTAAACTGACCATTAATGCGGTAAAATAGTTTAAGGGTAATAAAATCAGAATTAATAATAATAAAATCTGAATTAATAACCAACAAGAAGGACCTAAGTCACTGGAGAGTTCATGCATGTGGTGTGTATAGTACGTTCATATCTAGCATAAGTGTTGGTGCATGAGTTGGTACCCTGACGAACATTTTGCATTCCAGAAGAGGAAGGTCTTGTGTCGCGGCTGCACTAAGCTTGCACAACGCGTCATGAGATGCCTCGCCAGTAACCCTAATTCCATTTAAGGAAAGATTCTCGTGGAACAGGGAGTTGACCTAAATGCAGCCTATATAAAGGGTGGTAAGAACCCTAGAAAGGTACATCATTTCTAAGACTGAAACTGCTTTACATACTTACTGTTTCTTAGACCAATACTGACTTGATTGTATGAGTGCAATAAACAAGTAGGGTCCCCTCTGTTTCAACGGAGCCACTCTCTATGACCCGAAGGGAGAGCAAAAACCACCAAAAAATAGGAGGAGCCACCATCTGCCTTTAAAGTCAATGGCGACTGAGTCAACCGACCATAACAGGTAATAATTTAAGAATTTAAATGACTAATGTTTATTTAACATTCATATCCACCTACAATCTAATAAATATTAATATTTTAATTATTTATAAAAATTTATAATTTTTTAGTTTTAAAAATATTTTAACTTTTTTTTGTATATTATTAAAATACTTTTTTTCTTTTTTTTTCTATTATAAATATTAATATTTGTTATGGTTTGAAAATATCGGAACTCAATTTAAATACAAGGTGCTGTGCTGCAGTGGATTTGTGCATATACTGACGGCTGGTGTACTCATTTTTCTATTCTTTAATGTTAGGAATCCTTTACGTATTTTTGGTAAAACTCGAAAAAGATAATATATAAAATTATTTTTTATTAGAATCAAATTAAGCATTTATCGTTACAGTTTAAATAGTTAGTTTTTGAAAAGATAATAACTTATAATTTAATAATTAAAAAACCATGAATCATTTTGTAAGTAAACTATTAGGTTGAAATTTTTAGAAGTAAAATAATATTAATGGTCAAAAATTGAAAATAATGGTAATTAATTTAATAAATTTTATTTCTTATAAAAAAATTATATTTTATTTATTGTGGACGTGCTTTAGTAAAACTAATAAGTTAAACGTTATTTTAGTTGATTAGTTTATAAATTAGTTTGATTAAAATAAAATGAAAGAATAAAAATGTTTGGTAAGTAGTTTAAGAATTATAACTTATAACTTATCAGTTACAAGTTATTTTAGCTAATTTATAGTTTGTACTTATTTAATATTATTTTCTCTTCTACTAGTTATACTTCAATATGTTTTATAATTTTCTTTAAATTTTTTATTGATTATTATTTATTTTAATTTTATATTACACTATTTTTAGTATTTATTAGATTATTTTTTAATTTAGTTTAAATAAAAATAGTAATATTATAAAGTGATCAATATTTCATTATGTAAAAATTAAACAATAGAAAAAAATAATATAATAGTAGTTTAAATTAAAAAAAAAATCTAAGTAAATAAAAACTAAATCTAATAAATATTTATTTAAATAAAATGACTTGTGCAAATAAAAAATCCTACGCAACTTTTAAAAGATAAACAATGTTTAATAAAAATTTATTATCGGAGTGAAAAACAAAAACAAAGTATGCATTATACTCTTAAAAGAAAACTTTGTTAAAAAATATAATGAATACACAAATGTAAAACCAATTTAAACTATAATATATTTTTATAGAAAAAAAGTAAAATACGAAAAATAAAAGTTAAGTACAACGGTTAGATAATTTAGTAGACTACCTTTTACAAGATTATTTAGTAGTTTTACTGAAAAAATAGAAAAAATTAGAGTGTTTAACAGAAATATAAATAACAAAATGTAAATTGCAAAAATATAAATAACAAAAATTGTAAAGTGCAAAAAAGTAAATGTAAGAAAGGAAAAACAAACATGATTGGAATTAAAAGTGGAATTGAAATGAAATTGAATTGAATTAAGTGCATAAACCGAAAATGTAAAGTATAAAATTATAAAAGAACAATAATTAAAAGGAATTGTAATAAAGAAAAACGAATTTCATTTAAAAAAATAAAATTGAGAACGAAAATCATGATCAAGTTATTTTTAACTTTAAATGAAAGAAACTCAAATTTGTATTCTTTGTTAATGAATAAAACACAAAAAAAACTAGCCTGTGTGTATCTTCAAAAGAAAATGGTTTTTAAGAAGAAAATAACTTGAAAAGAATATTATATAACATTATTTCACATTCAGGATTAATCACTTTTAGAATTCAATCAACTTTCAAAGATAAATTTGTGAAATGTAAAGCAATAAGGAAACAAAGAGTAAAGAAAAGAAGAAGAAGATAAAACAAAGAACTTGAATGAACAAAATTATAAATTGAAATAAACTGAAAATAGAGAAAACTAACAAGTGTACAAACTAAACATAAAAGCTAAGTTATCTAATTACTAAAAAGTAAAAAAAAATATTTGTTTCTCTTTATCTATTTTCTATTTATAGAGTTCTGAATCGCTACAAACGGATGAGTCTTCAGCTGTTTCGGATTTAGGGTTACTGTCTAATACTTCTTCAGTTATTTGAATGTCTAACACTTTCTATGAGCATATTTGATGGTTTTAATGCTTCAAACTTATCTTTTTTTTCAAACTTCACAATCCAAATATCTTCCTTAAAGTTTCATAGGTAAAAGATCAACTCACAAATATAACTATAAAAATCATAAGCAATGAATGAGATGATCTATGCACCCTTTTAGCTGAAAAATACAACTTTTACACTAGATTTATTACAATTCTAATTTCTACAGAAAATGCAAATCTATGCTAAAAAAGAAAATAAAAAAAACACTTTTAGAATATACAATTAGTCTAGAAAATGATGTAGAAAATGAGAGTTATCAGGGACATACTCTTTATGAAGCCGATTTTGCTATGGAAACTAGTAAAATAGAAGTTGTTCAAAATTCGTCTCAACCTGTTTCTATTAAACAACTATGGGGATTCCTTGGTTTGACAAGGTATTACATACGTTTTATCAAAGGATATGTAGGTATTGCAGTCCCATTATTGATTTGCTTAAAAAAATTCATTCTAATGGTCCATGCAAACAACTGAGTTGTTTCAAGCTTCGAAGAATGTTATGACTTCTGCTCCTGTTTTGGATTTTCCTAATTTTGCTAAACCATTTACCTTAGAAATAGATGCATCTGGTGGTAGTGGTATTGAAGCTGTTATGAGTCCCTATAGCTTATTTTGCAAACAAAAAAATATTACCTAAAATGCAAAAACAATTTGCTTATACCAAAGAGTTTTACACTATTACTGAAGCCTTGGCAAAATTCAGACACTACTTGTTGTTGGGTCATTAATTCATAATAAAAAACATCACATAACAAGTTTGAAGGAATTACTGGAACAAACCCATGGACAACAACAATGGTTACCAAAGTTCTTGGGTTATGATTTCACAAATCAATATAAGCTTGGAAAGGAGAATATTCCAGTAGATTCATTATACAAAAGTGTTTTGTGGCATGGTCTGAAACTACTGGATTATGGTTAAAACAAATTATTGATTTTACTGCAGTTGATAAACAATTATCTGAATTGCATTCCAAATGTGTTACAAGTTATTCAATTAAAAATGGCTTAATATTTTGGAAGGGTAGAATGATTATTCCTTCTAATGATCAACTGAAAAACAGGATTTTAAACGAATTTCATAACAAAAAAGTGGGTGGTCATGCTAGAGTTACCAAGACAATTGCTAAAAATTTTTTTGGCCTATGATTCAATTAGATATTCATAATTTGTTCGAAATTGTTCCATTTGTCAGCAGGCTAAAGTCGACCAAGCTTTACCTTATGCTTTGTTACAACCATTACCTATGGTCTCTTTATATCTTTGAAAGCTAGATTAACTAGTAAATTATGACTCGAACATTCATTAACAATGTGGGTAAGATTCATGGGTTTCCTAAAACTATTGTTTCTGATAGACTCTGTCTTCATCAGTTCTTTTACAACAACGCTTTAAATCTCAAGGTACTATTTTAAATGAACTCTTCTTATCATTCTCAAATGGATAGTCAAACTGAAAATTTGAACAAGACCTTGGAAATGTATTTACGATGCTATGTGTTTGATAAACCAAAAATGTGGCAGCCAATGTTTCCTTAGGCCAATTTTGGTATAATTGTTCTTTTCATCACAACATTGGAATGTTTCCTTATAAAGCTTTGTTTGGAAGATACCCTCCTTCAATAATTCCATATGAGCTTCATTCTAAGGACCCTCCTACTTTACAAGATTCTCTTATCAGTTGTGACTTATTACTGCAGCTTCTAAAGAAGAATTTGTCTAAAGCACGAAATTTTATGAAATTACAGGATACTGCAACCTTACCAACAATATTCGGTTGTTATGAGAGAAAAAAAATAAAAAGTTGGGATTAAGGTACTTTGGACCATTTGAAGTCTTGAAGAGGATTGGTTAAGTGGCTTATAGGATGAAGTTACCTGACACAACTAAGATACCCCTTTATTCCATATTTCACTTCTTAAGAAATTTGGAGACACTTGGACTCAACAAACAGTATTTGCCTTTTCCTTTAATGAATTCAGAATGGGGACCTCATTTACAGTTTGTTAAGGTTTTATCTCAGCGTGATGTTATCCAAAAGGAACAACAAGTTTCACAAGTATTGTTCGAATGGGAGTCTATGAAATCCGATGATGCAATATAGGAATCTGTGGAGGATATAAAACAACTATACCCTCATTTCAACCTTGAGGACAAGCTCTTAGGGCAGTTAAGGGCAAAAGGAGGTTGTTGGGGGCAGCTTCAAAGAGAATGTATTATTAAAGGGCTTTGAAGTGTTCAGAAAAACTTTGTTAATTCATTCTCTCAAACTTCTTTTCCTTCTATCCTTCTTCTTCTTTGTGGCCTTCTTTTTTACCCTGTGTTCCAATCTTCTACATGTATGCAATGGAAAATTGATTCTTCGATGCCTGAATATTCTACTCTGACTTTAAAGTTTAGTTGTACTGTGGTTCTTGCTGTAATTGATTTCAACTTCAATTGTTCTTGGTCCCACATTTTCTAATAAACAAGATTCTTGTTGTAATTTTTTGGGTCGTTGAATTCTTATGGTTTCAGAATATATATTCTTTCAAATTTTAATAATAATATATATTTTTTTACAAATTTGAATGAGAATACGAAATAATAAAATAACAGCCGTCAAATTTTCAGAAAAATGAAATATGCTTATATTTTTTAGATTGAAATTTGCCTCTATGGAAAAAGTTTAATTTTAATATATTATGTATGTTTACTGGTACAAAAGCAAAATGTAATATCCTACAACTAAACCATCTACTACCAAAATTGAATATAATGAAAATAATTAGTATTACTTTGTTAACAAAGTGTTTGGGATGAGTAAGGAACATAAATGTATTGGGACACAAATGTTTCATTGAAACAATAAAATAGAAGACAACTATGAATGATCGTTTTATTAAATAATGGTAATTTAATAAGAAAAAATGACGTTATGGTAGTCTTATTGATAACAGCATTTAGCCGAGTGAATTGGTGTATGTTGTGAAAAAGAAAAAGAAAAAGAAAAAGAAAAAGAGGGTAGTGGAGGTGGTGAGGGGGGACCCAAAAGAGTGTCGTGGATGGAAAATATAATTTGGCGTGAGGTCCGAATCAAAATCCCGCAGAGCAAAGAGTACCCGTGATCTGCTACTTCACACACCACAATTTCACAATTAATCTCGTGTGTCTGTGATGACTCAATCGATGTCGCACAAGCCTCTGGACTCGCGCCACTCCATAGACTCCTGCATGTTGCAGCTCCGCAGCTGGAAACCCTTCAAGCTCCAAGATGGGCCCCACCCCAAACCCTACTACTACAAGCGCCCCTGCCTCTCCGATCGCGCAACCACCTCCTTCTCCCTCGACATCGCCAAACTCACCCTAGCCGACGCCGACGACACCACCACCATCGCAAACAACCCCAACCATCGCGCCACCAATTATCGTCTAGTCGCCCGCAAGAGGCGCCGCCGAGGCTCCCGATCCGTGTCCGGCCGCAGTAGTGACCGGAGCGGCACGCGCCGCTGCTGCTCCGTCGGGGCTTCCGCAGCTTATGGCACCTGCTCCGACTTCCCGGTCGCCATGGGCACCGACTCCAGTGGGGAGCTTTTCGGGAACGGCGACCCGAATTGGTCCTCGGATGTCAGTGAGGCGAAGAATTCGAGAAGGGAGAGAGAGAGGGATGGCGAGAGGGAGAACGTGGGTGTGGGGTTTGGGGTGAGTGGGTGTTCTGAGGCGAATGGGAATGAATCCGGGTATGGGAGTGAACCGGGTTATCGTGGGGATGCTGAGTTTGGATATGGGGATGAGTTTGATGAAGAAGAAGATGATCCCAGATTGTTGTTTTGGGGCGATCAATTTGGAGGTAAAGCTTCTTTCTTTTGAGATCCTTTGCTTGCTATTGCAGTTCTTTTCTGTCTCCTTTGAAACTCTTGAGTGATGTTTGCTGTGTGTATAGTGGGCAACTTCTTGCTTTGCTTTTACCTTTGTTGAATTCTCTAGTAGGTGCTGGTGAATTCGTGTTTAGAATGTTTACAATTAAACGATTGGTTTTCTTTGTCTGGGAGTTCTTTAACAAAGCTTGTTTGGATTAGTATTATTGCTTCAAGAATGAGGTTTCAATTCATTCACAATTCATTATGTGGGTAATGTTGCGCGTAGCAGCGTGCCGCTAAAACGCTGTATCGCGATTTTAGATAGTGGAATAGCAGATGGCGGGACGGCTGTTATACTCAAAATTTATGACATTCATAATTAACGATAAAAAAAGTCATTAGTGTCTTGAACAAAACATACCAATTCAAATAAATATGAAAAAAGCTAATTCAAGTCCTAGATAGCAATCACTTGTCATAGTTCTGTTAGATGTGTCTGTTGTTTTACCTTTGAAAAAAAAAAGCTGTCAATGTTTGGGATATTAATCGACTTCTTATAGCAAATATTGACGGAGTAAATTTTCTTACACCTTAAAATTTAAGAGTTGTTGGGAGTTAAATAAATTTCTAGTACTAAAATTAAATAAATTAATTAGCAGAACATTTACATTGGTCATTTTTTACACCAAAGGAGTGGACATGGAGATTGTGTTCATCCCTGGATGGTTTTTTTGGTACAAGCAAGTGGCCCAAGATGGGTCAGACCCTAGTCCACTCATAATTCATCCCTAACCATGTGTTCCGGAACATGCCATGTGGAGCTGTGCCTCATAGAAAAACATCCTTGAAACAGTTGGCTTTACAAGCAAAGTCAACGGCAGCATAACAAATTTGGCAGTCTTGGAATCCATCAAAATGGCAGCACTGTATCCTGTGAATTACACCAGCTACCATGGGTTTAAATTGTTAACGGAAGAGGCTGCAGAGAAGAGACTAGAGGCTGACGCCAGAGAACATATGGTATGATAATCAGGCTTTGCTGGATTATGTGGACTGAAAGTTTATTTATATGAAAATGAAAGTCAGGACTCAGCAGTAGAACGTTATGATGTTCTCCCTTTGAATGAAGTAAAATTCTGTTCTTACATTGTTATTCCAAACATCTCATTTTTAGTAAAACTTCTCATTTATTCCTGATTTGCCCCCAAACCCTACATAGCCTCCGTGATCATATATTTGGTCTTGGAAGGGTGATGCTTGAATTCCATCATGCCATTTATTTTGGGGGGAGCATTTGATTGGTGAATAAAAAGATAATCTAATCTGCATCCCAACTTATTACAGGACCCTTTCTATTTAAGTTTCAACTTGTTGGGAAAACAGCAGTGACATTCTATTGCCTTCAAATCCTCCTACCCTTTTCAACCATGTAGTATTTCAGTGGGTAGATCTAAAGCATAGTTTGTGTTCCATCTGCAGCCTTTAGAAAAAAGGCCACCAAATTTGTTTTGTGTTTTGAAGATGCTTGGCTAGATGTTTGGAGAGTGTGCTGAGGAACTAACTCTTTGCAAAATTTAAGTTTGAGGACTGGGGGTTGAGGTCTCAATGAATACAAGCTGATGAATTGAACACTACAGTATGGTAATTGTTACCGATGTTTTGACTGAGTTTAGATTAGTCTATATAGTGTGCTGAAAGTGAAATATCATTGAGAGAATATTTCTGGCAAAAGCTATCGACCTTCAGAAAACAGGAAGGATGTTTGAAATGACCTTGCTGTTTTGGCAGTAGCTTTTTAGGTGGAATATCTTGAAGATGTTTCCTAATCACTAGGAAAAGAAAGAATACATTTTCAAGAAATTGTGTTTTTTTTGCATTTGCTTTTTCAACCATTCTTGAAGATTTTTGTGTTGCTGTTCTATATATAGCATGCCATGAGAGTTAAAATGGAACTATGCTTTTTTCTCAGTAGGATTAGAAGCTAAATGCTTCCCTTAATTTTTGTGTTACTGATCCTATGTTGTACGTGACTACTGCGGACACACAAACCAATACGTTATGCAAAAGTTGATAGGATGAAAGGTTCTAATTTGATATTGATTTTGGATTTCATACAAATGTCTTCGAATCATTGTCTATTAAGGCATTTGTTGCATATAAAACTAAGACTCTCTAATTGGTTGTTTCAGAGACTGACTTTATTTTCATTGTTCCAGCTGTAGATTCTAAAAGGGAGATGGTTGGGGAGAACACCTTGCTAGATCAAAAATCTCATCATAGATGCCGTCGCAGGAAGCATGATTGTAGAATGGTTGATGCATTAAGGTGACTATTGCAGAAATCCGTGGACTATTATTGACACGACAGAATTCTCTCTTTCCTTCAATAGCGGACGAACTAGCTTCTTTTGTGCATGAATCCCTGACCAAGTGGTTTTGGTGTTTGTTCTCAGCCGACCTATTTGCCAAGTCAATATCGGATAGGATATTGGCAAGTATGAAAATATGATGATGTATTGATGTGGTATAATCAGCTTCTGTAGATTTTGATTGAAATATGAAGTGATGAACTTTCGGTTATGATTTCTGAGGAGGAAAGTATGTACAAGGATTGAGCTATGGTTATTTGTTTGGGATAGGTACGAGTTTTAATCTGAATCATACAAATTTCATAGAACACAGTTGAAAAAAATATCTTGAATATGTTCTAGCATTTGTTGGCTTTCGTTTGAAAAATGTAAATGAACGAACCTGCTATTGATATTTTTGAGTTTTGATTGCAATTCGATATCGCTGTCAAGCTAATTCCTGTTTAATAGTAGATCAACCGAAGAACTTTGTGCTCATTATTTTCATTACATTTGGAATGTTTTTAATACACTCTGTTTCAATTTTCAGACATTGCAAGGCAACGCTGTAATTTAGTTTTCCGCCTCCATAAGAAGTTGCTTTTGTTTTGGAAAAATAAAATAAAATATTAAGAGTGTCTGTGTAAGTTTTTGAAAATATAATGAACTAACTGATTTTTAGTTGTTTAAAGTAGTATTTTTGAAAAACATAAATTAAACAAACAAAAAAAGTTGTCTTTTTTTATTAATTTCTAAAAATTAAGTTAAAATTATAATATTTTCTTTAAGTTTAAACAAATGGGTCTTAGATATTGTTAACTTCAATTCTTGATTTTACTAAATATTTAATAATAGTTACTAATATGCGCAAATATACATTAGCGGACCTTAGTCATCCTTAATTAAGCTTTTTTATTTTGTACTCACGATGTGTATATCTTAATGTTTTAATAAAGAGATTGGTCGATGACTACAAGGGAATATTACTTCACAGTTTAAAAGTTTTTAAAGCCAGTTTATTAGTTAAATTATGGTCGAATCACATAAAATAATAAAGAAATACTTTAAATTCTATTTTTAATTACTCTAATTTGAATTATATGTGATTTTGATTTCTCAATTTTTTGTTGGAAGTTTAAGTATTTCTAGATAAACACATTTGATTCATGTATCATTTTTGTCCTTTTAAAAATTTCAAATTATCACTTTCTACTAAAACAAATTATGTATTGAATTTATTAAACTATTTTACACCTTTTTCTTTACCTAAAATCTTACTAACCAGGATGTTGAATTTTATTTAAATTAAATAATTATTTTCTTCTTTTTTATATCCGAATTTCACATTTAATTATATCCTTTGCACTTTATCAACTTTTCACTAAACTTCAAATTCTTAATGTTGGTAATTATTTCACATTTCAAATTCATAGTAAGTCTTTAAATATTTATATAAAAATAAAAAAATATTTTTAGCTTTATATTTCTATTAACCATATTCAACATCCATATATTATCATATTTATAAAATTGATTCTTATACTTTAAAAATTATATATTTATTTGAAATTTTAAAAATTAATTATGTTTTCTTAAGTTATAAAAATATATTAACTTTTTTTTTTAAGTTAAAAGAACCAAATTTATCTTATATAAAACAGATGTAAAGTTATCGCATTTCACTGGAAATATAGCAGCTTAGAGCATATAAAGTGAGAGAGCGATTTTGAGGGTTTGCAAAAAGAAGGAAAATTGATAGGTGGTCATACAAAGTGTGATAGACTGCTACACATCACAAACCAGCGAAACTAAGAACGACGACAGGAAGATAAAGGGAGATCGGAGAGAGAGAGATGGCGAGAATGGAAGTTCTGAGCGCGTACCGCGCGCTTCTGAAAGCGACTCGGAAAACATTTTCCGGCGACACTGTTATGCTGAAGGAATCGGCGGTAGAGTTAAGGAAGAAGTTTGAGGAGAACAGGAACGTGAGCTCCGAGGCAGAGATTCAGAAGCTTCTCGAAGAAGCTGCTGAGGCTTCCGATTTTATCACCAACATGATCGTCCAGGCACAACTCAACACCGATGCCGGAAGTTACGGTATGCTCTCGCCACGTTTCTTCATTTCTTTGGCTTTTCTTTTTCATTCCTCAATCATAAACTTCGTATTGTGCTCTGCGTTTTCTCACGGAAATATATCTATTAGTTATGCTTCAGAGACTCGCATTTCAGTCATTGGAGCTTGCGTTAAGACGTTATAACGATAATGTCCCTTTTCAGTTTATTTATTTAGAAAACTTGGTTTCTGTTCATTGTTTAGTTGAGGATATCATGCTACTAATGACTTGTCGATGACCCTATCCTGCTCCTTTTTCCTCTTGTTTTGGATTTGGACCATGTTTGTACAAACGTGTCTGTGAGCATTTATAGAAAAGAAAATGAGAATATAAAATTAATTGAATTTTATAGAATCTCTTTTCGTTTAACTTCTCAATAAGCGAAAGCTCGAAAGTTGATTTTAACTTACGGTGAAGTTCAATGCATTTGTCTTTTTTATGTTGAAGTTTCTTCAAAATGGATCCTACCTTGAGTTTGTGGCATGCTAATAACTTTGGAATTGCTGATCAATTGGAGAAAGTCATTTCCAATTATGACATTCATTTTTGGGATAGGTTTCCACTGCTACGTTCTACATTTTCCATAGCAATGAAAAATTGCTTTTCATTGCCTACATAAGTCTTGAATTCTGTTAGTGGTGTTTGGAAGAGCATCTTATGTGTTCACGCAATAACTGAATATATGTTATTTGAGGCCGATGGTTATCTCGTCTGGATATTCCAAACATGGTCATTGCAGGCAGGCATTTAAAATGTATAAACGTATTATGCCTGTCTGTCTGCTTAATAAGAGTATTTCTTGGCTTTGCTTTTCATCATTTTTGTTTGTAGCTTTGGAGGAGCTACGAACTTTATTCGATAAAATCCGTATATGAGTACACTAAGTTCTCTTGTCATTTTTTTCAAACTTATTGCCGCAGTGGTGAAGCCGGGTAAAGAGCATGCTGGAGCAACACTTGAACTCCCCTCCGAAGAAATTATTAGGAAATCAGGATAAAGACAAGAGAGAAGAGGTTAGAACATAGTGTTCCCGCTTCTAGTTTTTTTATATAGGATCAATAAATAGTATTGCCAGTAATTTTATGGAAGTGCTTGAAATTTTCTGCTTAGATTCCTTTTAGTGATTGTAGTGTTCTATTTTTTGCTCCTAATCCTTTGTTTCCTTTCAAATCTATCTGGCAGAGTGGACAAATCTGACTGGTAAAAGCATATGATACCATACCCTTCATTTGTCGTATGATTACATAATTTATCCAAATTGTTTGTTGGCCTTTTCAATTTCTCGGTAGCATAATTTCAAATTGATTGATGAAATTGCAGTCCATATGTTAGAACTTAGCTTAGTCAAGTTCAGCGGAGAGCGTCTACTACACAACCAGAGAACGGTAATAGAAAACCCCACAAACATAGACAATACAAGATAAACAATTAAGAGGAAGAAGAAGAAACAATTACACTAAAAAATGAGCGCGGTTCAATTGAAATGTTAACGAACTTCTATCTATGTCCACTAGAGAATTCACTAAACTCAGATTACAACTTCATAATTTCTCTCACACAACAAACTCTCACTCAAGTACAACTAACTGGAAGGTTAGCTTCTATGATGATACAAGAGTCCTATTTATACAGCAGTACGTTGTAAACTAATACACGTGAAAATAGACTTTCATTGTGTTTTGTTTTACACGCCACATGCTACCATAAGATGGACTTGTGCTCACAGCACAGAAAGCTTTAACATTTCATAAACTCACTCAATACTGTAGTGCGTGTGAAGCAAGAGATCAAGCCCATTGGAGAGATTGGGATTTCGGTCAAAAAAGGATCAAGGCCATTGGAGTTGATTAATAGAGTATTTTGGAAGGAATTCAAGTTGCTTATTATTGATGAACCTAGTATTTTACTTTAAATTACAAAAACTAAACCTAGTTAAACCCTGCGTGTGTACCTGTGTTCTAATAGTTGGCTTTTTAATTCAAGTCACACAAATAATAATCAATATACTGTTCCCATTATTTTAAAATTTGTAGAAAAAGGAAAGCATAAAATAGGCCCCGTGCAATTAAGGCTGGATTTTCTGTTACTCAAGTCTTTTTCTTCTTCTCATGACTTCCTTTTCATTAGCATTTTAGCTATCGGGAAGAAGTTAAATTTACCAACTAGACGTTATGTACAAGTAATGGCAATATGACACTGTTGGTAGGTTTTATTTTTTAATACAAGGAAGGACAAGAACATAGTACTTCAAATAATTGATGGCTATGACTTATAAGTACCGCCTTTTTCATAGGTTTTCGTTAGCATGTTGGTGAAATTGATTCTTATAAATGTCTGCTATTTTTTTGTTCTTACCAGAAAAACTGTTTTTGAGTCAAACACTTTTGTGATCTTTTTCAATTTCTTTAAGTTCAAGTCGTGCTATTGCTTGTAAAAAATGGATTGAACAAAACTTCGAAGAAAAATCCCATTTGCAAATTATGATCTAATGTTATAGTCAATAACTGAATAAGCATAAGAATAATTATGATTCTTGTAATTGAGAGTGAGTTGAAATGAGACTTTCTAATGTGGTTGTTACTCAAATTATCTTTTTGTCAATTATGTGATATATCTTATCATATTACCTTATAGTCAAGTACTATATTCGATAGTCAAGTTAGATTTTATTTGTTAGTTATGTGATTAATATGTCAATAATAACTTATTTATATAGTGTTCGAGTTAAAAGATCTAATTTGAGTATCTTGAATGTGAATAAAAGTTTTTCAAGTTCAAAATCCAAGTAGTACGTAAATTAACAACACGGACAATGATGAAAAAGTTTTGAATTACTTTAAAAATCTTAGCGTGATGCTACTTCTAAGTATGTTGACGAGGACTAAAGAGTTTTTTAATAGGATTTTGTGTAGTTGTGTTACTCGAGCTCGGAAAAACTTAGTGCAATGCTATCTAGGAGTATATATAACCTTTTCATCATTCAATGGTACATAACTTTTTTAGCTCGGAAAATGTTATGTAACTTTTTCGGCCACTAAATAATATACAACCTTGTGAAGGCTTTTCTGTGCAATTTTATGTTTTTTATTTATTTATTTATAACATCGTATTATAGCTGTTATGACCAGACGAACTATAATATTTCTGACCTTAAACTGTACATTATTCACACTTCAGTTTCATAATCCATTATATTATTTAAGAATGAATTATCAATTACGCAATGAATTTTGCAGTACTGTTATTTTTTCAATTTAGGGTGAAAATAATAATGTGGGATTTTCATTTTGTTCTCTTTTTCTTGTTTTTATCTCTACCAACCTGAACTGTCTCGGCTACTAATTAAATGATATTTTTTTTATAAAAAATCATAGTAAATATAAAATAAGATATTATCAAGAATTTAATATTAAAAATGATATATATATATATATATATATATATATATATATTCAATGTCAAATATTAAGGAAGAAATTTATATAAATGTTAAGTAATTACAGAAAAATAAACAGCTATACCTAATTGAATTTTTTATGACAACTACAATATTTAATTATTTTGTAAATGTTAGAGGAAAGATACTTTGAATATTTGAGTGCATTTGGTGGTATGGAACGTGATAAACTTTTGAAAAAATGATAAGAAAATGTGTAACAAAGGGATAATTTTTCAAATGAAACAAAACTAAAACTGAAAACCAAATAGAAGATAAGTTTTCTGGAGTACTTAATAAATAAAATTTATGTAATTGAACACTTGAAATTGAAAGTTGGACATTTCTGAAAAAAAAAAACACCATATAAAAATATTTAAAAAATAAAAATAATTAAATTATTATATAAATAATTTAATTTAATGAAATTGATGTTCACATTTTTTAAAATACAATGCATTATTTAAACGAAAATATAAAAAAAAATGTCTAATTAAGATTGTGATAAAATGTATCTTAACTAGAAGAGTCTTCTTTGGACAAGTACAATGGAACCACTGACTTTGATGAACATGGGACATCTATGTGATGTAGGTTAGCTTGTACACCTATGATGATGCGATCCTATGCTAAGTCTTTCTGACCTCCCTTGAAGGACTTGCCTTGAGTTGGTTTGTGCAGTTATCACCCCAGTCGGTGGATTGCTTTGAAATGCTTATTGCAAAATTCGGAACACAATTCACAAAAAGTCATCCCAACCACCTGACGTCAATTGCCAAAGTAAACATCTGGCAGGAAAAGGTTGAATCCATGTGCGCCTTCACAGAGCGTTTTGGAGAATTAACACTTAATATCAGGAATCTCAGCCCTAAAGTGACCATGCATCACATGGTTATCACTCTACGACCAGGACATTCTATTAAAGTTTGTGCAAAAAGATAGCAACAAACTTGGATGAGTTGTGGCAACAAGTGGCTAAGTTTATGCAACTTGAAGAATTAAGGGACTTCTACAACCAGATGAGAGCAAAAACCATGATCGAGGAGAGATCGCATGAAAGAATGGATTATCACCCCTGCTAAGAAAATTGAGAGAGTCGTTGCGGAGATCGAGATTTACTCACTACACACCATTGAACGCGAACAGAGCCAAGATATTGCGAAGAAGCTTCGAATGTTAAATTGATACTTACTCCCTAATTGGTCTCTACACCACCAAACGTTTACCAAACGAAGCACTATCGCTACCAATCGAAATCACAGATGCAACACTGAAGAATGCTTAGCTTTAAAAAACAAGATAGAATAGCTAGTGCAAGTTGGACACTTACGTCATTTTGTGTTAAAGATTGGAGAAAAGGGCTTGAGGATGACCACAGACGAGAGAAGAGAACCATGAAGAGATGTGTCAGCACGTGATCATGAGGAGGCAAGGAGGAGTCGTGAGACAAACCTTCGAGGTGTTATTAACACAATACCTGGTTGGTTTACCGGAGGAGGGACCTTGGCCTCGGCAAGAAAGAGAAACCTTCACACATTGTACAATTTGTTCACGTTGTCACAGGGAGGTCGCGAATCATGCTAGTTATAACTTTCACTAACAACAACTTCCTAGCAGTTAACCTCAATCAGGACGACCTTATGGTCATTACCATTAAGTTAACTAACTTTGTAGTGATGAAGACTTTAGTTGACCAAGAGAGCTAAGTAGATATCTTTCATTTCTCAAACTTGGAATATCAAAGGACGAGATAAAGTCATATGATGAGCAAAATTGTCGATTTCTCAGGAAAGCGTGTGGATACCAGTGGGTATATAGATTTATACACGAAGATTGGAGAGGGGAGTCGAAAGTGCAGTATGATCAAAGTCAAGTACTTGATAGTAGATGCCAATGTGTCTTATAACATCCTCCTAAAGAGACCTTCCTTAACCACATTTAACATCATAGTGTTTATTTCGCACTTGGCGATGAAGTTCCGTCAAAACTCAGGGAGATTGCAACCATCCATGTGGATCAACAAACAAAAAGAGAATGTTACTTAGCGAGTTTGAAGATAACTTCTCTAATGATATAGAGGCCACCCCGTGCATAGGGAGAAAGGAACATGGTAGCTACGGTGGACTTAGATCCACGAATAAGCAAGGACGAGAGGATGGAACCACGAGAAGAGAAAAGTATGTGGCAAATGGGTGATGAACAACATAATACTAGACTAGGGGGAAATTTAACCGAAGAGCAAGTTCGAGCGTTGACAGTTGTACTCACGCAAAATCGAGATCTTTTTGCATGGACAGTAATTAACATGTCGAGGATTAACCCGTGTGCAATTTCGCAAAATTTGTCGATATATAGAGAAACACGACCTTTGTCTCAGAAAAAACAACTAGGTGAAGAAAGGAGGATCGCAACATATAGGAAACACAAAATCTTCTGAAAGCCGAATTCATTCAAAAAGTTTGATACACAACATGGTGCATCAGTAGAAAAGAAATGGGCAATGGTGATGTGTACAGATTATATGGACCTCAACAAGGCCTACCTCACATTGTCGAGTATAAACCAACTTGTTGACGACAAGATGCTGAGCTTTTTAGATGCTTATTCAGGATATAACCAGATTGTGATTTATCATCCCAACAAGGAGAAAATTGCTTTTATCACTAAAATGACCAGTTATTGTGATGCAGTCATGCCTTTCGACTTGAAAAGCACGAGTGTCACGTAGCAAATACTCATGGATAAAATCTTTAGTGAAAAGATAGGCAAAAATATGGAGGTGTATACCGATGATAGGGTGGTGAAGTCGACGATGATGCATCTGATCTCACTTAGATCTTTCCTCATATTAGACAATACAATATGTCCTTGAACCCGAGAAGTGCGTTTTTTGTGTCAAAGGAGGAAAAATCTTGGGGTTTAAGCTTACACACAGAGGAATTAGGACAAACCCTAACAAATGTCAGGCTTTGTAGAGCTTAAGGAGCCTCCAAAATATTAAATAGGTGTAAAGGTTAGTCAGAAGCTCATTTCAATTTCATGGTTCCTCCCAACGCTCTTCGAAACACAAAACTTATTTTGAAACTAATGAAGAAGGGGAAATTGTTCAAGAGGAACAACAAGTGTGAATAGTCATTTGTTGCGTTGAATTCTTTCCTTTCCAGTCCATTGATACTCACTAAACTGACCCTGAGAAAATAGTTAATTTTGTACTTTGCCATCTCAGAAGAAGTGGTATGTGTCGCCTTTATTCAGGAGATCTTGGAAAAGAAAGCAGTCTACTTTGTTAGTTGCGTATCACAAGACACGAAGACGAGGTATAAACTAATTGAAAAAAAAATCCCTAGCATTAGTCCATGTGGCTAGGTGACTTCGACTGTATTTCAAAAGCCACCAAATTGTGGTTAGAATGAATTGTTCGATATTCTCCAAAAACTAGAGTTTTTCGGGAGAATGGTTACATGGTCTATTTGAGTTTTCAGAATTTGGTCATTAGATACAAGCCGAGAGGACCAATCAAAGCATAATGTTTGACATATTTTGCATCTTAACTTCTAGATAAGACAACTTGAGCAGTCAATGTTTTGATGTTGTACATGGATGGATCCTCCAACTAGAAGGGGAGCGGAGCCAGGATTTTGATGGAATGACTAGATAACTTGAAAGTTGAGCAGACTCTATGCTTTGATTTCAAGATGTTGAATAACTAGGTTGAGTACAAGGTGTTAATCGAGGGCTTAATGTCAGCAAAAGACATTGGGGCAACTAGAATCTTACTCGCAATTAACAGTAGGCCATATGAATGGCCAATTTCAAGTAAAAGACACCATCTTCTTGGAATACTATCACTGATTGGCTTATATCTTTGCCAGCTTCGGAGATGCAAAGGTAGAGCACATACTGTGAGATAAGAATTCTTGAGCCGACGAACTGCCAAAACTAGCAAGCGCTAAGGGGAAGTGTCACCACAAAACCATCATACATCAGATGGTGACAAAACAAACAATAGGGGATGACGAGTGTATGAGCATAAACACAACCAAGGGATACTAAATGTAGCCGATTAAAGCATACATTTTAGATCAAGACACGAAAAAGAAATCCAGAGAAAGGGCTTGCAAAGAAGGCAATGTGGTTCACGATCACAGGGAACGACCTTTACAAGATAAGAGATTTGATACCACTTTTAAAATGTGTGAGAAAGGAGTAAGTCGAGTACATCATTAACTAACTCTACAATGGCATATGTGGTCTCCACTTTGGATATAGAACAATGGTTTCCTGAATCCTTAAGGTCGGATACTACTGATCGACGCTCTAAGAAGATTGTGCACTCTTTGTCAGGAGGAGATACTTAAGATGTGAATAACATGGCAATTTAAAACACCTACTACCTTACTAGTTGCAAGTTATCAGTGCACCCTAGCCATTTGTGTTATGGGGTATGAACATTGTAGCCCTTTCCCACCTAGTCGAGGACAAAATAAGTTTTTGTTAGTTGTCGTTGACTATTTCACCAAATGGATAAAAGTCGAATCACTCATCAAAATCTGAGTCCTGCAGGTACAAATTTTTTCCTAGAAAAACATAATATGTTAATTTGACATACCTCACACAATCATCATTAACAATGGAAAGCAGTTCCCAAGAAGAAACTTGTCAACTCATACATCGACTTAGGAATTAATTACACCATCAATTCGTCAAGATCACGAGTTTTTTATACGTTTTTTTCTTACATATAACTTTAATATGTTTAAAATAAGTAAAAAAAAAATTATTTTTTATGTTTAAAATTAAAAACAAATATTTGTAATTTATAGTAAGTATTTAAAAATAATAATTGATAGTTTCAAGTAATACAAATTAATGATTTAATATAATTTTAAAATGTGATATTTCAAAACAAATTCTTAAACTTTATAAAAATAAATTATATATTTTTATTTTTTAAATAAATATTAAAGATTAAAAATAATTATATGAAATTTACAATATTATAAGAATGAAAAAATATAAACCAAATTCAAACTGTCCTTTATTTTTTCATTCTTATTTCCATCTTTTAATAGAGATAATAAATTTATATTTTGGAGGTTTCTTTACTTGGATGAGTCAAAGTCAAACCCATGTTAAACTTCATAGTTGCATCCTACAATTACGGATCACATTTCACATTTCATTTCTAAAGAACCCTCCAAAGTGTTGGGTTAGGGCTTAGTACGAGATTCAGATGAGTTTCTTTTGCCTTTCCTCTATTTGAATATTTAAGGCTAATTGTAGAATTTTTTAATTTCATTTAATTAAGATTCAACTTAGTTTATTAACCCATAATATAGTAATTATAATGTTATATGTGTCAATTTTTTAAATTTAAAATTGTATAATCACAATTGAGATATATTTTATGATATTTATTTATTTATTTATTTTAAATAATAACACACAATAACTAGTTTCTTTTAGGAAAACTAGTTCCATTTGTAGTAAAGTTTTAGAATCTAATTTTACTAAAATGGTATTTGAAGATAAAGGTTTTATTTGAGTTTATATTTTAAAAAAATATTTTTTTTTAGATTTCAAGTTTTAAAATATATTCATCGGTGCATAAAAGAATAAACAGATAATTTAAAAATAAATATTTAATAGGTAATGGAGCGATAATGAGAGGCATTATTTTTAGACATGAGAAATAATTAGTGTTTTATGTTATTTAAAATTTAAATGTATGAAAGTTTTTGTGGAGTTAAGTGATGAAGATTGTTAATGAAGCATATTCCTGAAAAAGTGTATGAAAAGGAGTTTAAATAAAACGTGGGAGTGGTAGCATCACCAGATACCACCTTTCCCGGATCATACCATCAAACACATAAATGGACCACCTCGTCTTATTTATTACCAAGCTTCACTTCATTATTAATAATGCCTCCTAATATTTTTTATATTTTAATCCTAGTAAACATTTCATTTATTTTATAATTTAGATTTCACCATGATACACTTAATTAAGTTTTTATTTTTTTACAAATTTAAGATATTTTTAATTGAATTTATATTTATTTTATTTAGTTTGATTGAGTACTTAAATTTTTATATATTTTTAGTTAGATCTGTTCAAATTTTCTCTTAATTGATGAAGTAATTGTCATTTTACTTATTTGTTTTCATATATTCAAATATATGAAGTTATGTGGTTAATATAAAATAGTTAATGTAAATAACAAATAATTTGTATTTTTTATTAAAAATACATAGTTATTTATAGTTTATCTTAATAAAAAATTATTGAGTTTATTAGGTTATCTGCTATCGAGTCACTGTCGAATTACTCATTATATATAGTCTCACACAAGTTTGATAGTTTCAATGTGAGAGAAATGTGTTGAATATCCCACATAAGCTAGAGATAAAGACATCTCATCTCACAATATATAAGTAGATGCAAATCTCACATTATAAAATGATTTGATAAGGTTAAAATTCTTGTTATTTAACATATTTTTAATAAAAATAATAATATTTACTTATCATAATAAAACATCACCACACTTGAAGACAAAGTAAACAAGATGATGAACTAAAGAAAATATAAAAATGAAGAAATTAATAAATAAAAAAATTAAAAAAAAATTAATAAAGAGTCCTTAAAAATGAAGCTATATTTATTGAATATTTGTTTGTTAGTTGCGATTCTGTGCAATGATGGAACAGGGTGGCGTAGGAAGAGTACAAAAAAAGTCGCACTTTTTGAGCACCAAATTCACATTCTGGTGTTAATATGAAATGCAGGTCAACAACAAACAATAACATGAACTTTGCTTAGGAACCATCTTTATCATGCAATCAGTGTAATCAAACTACCTTATTTTCTCCCACCATTCCCAATACCTTTGCTTCAAGTTAAATAATATTATTTTATCAAAATATATAATTAGGATAAATTATACACTCTTTCTATCAACACAATTATTTACAAAATATTCTATTATGAACGAGTGAAATTAAAAGAAATAGTATTAATATATGTGTAATTGCAAGACTAGTAAATTTAGTCAAATACACATTTTAAGATCCAAAACTTAAGATAAATATTTAATTTAATCACTCTTACATGGCATATATTTTTTAGGTCTTTACCATTTTTATTTATTTTAATTTTGGATGAACTTATTTTAATATATGGTTTAAAATTAATAAAATAAACTATTTCCACCATACTTCCTCCTTGAAAATGTGTTAAATATCCAAAACGAGAAACTCGAATACACAATTATATTAAGAGCAAACTTTATAATATTAGTAATTTTAAATCTTAAGAATTTTTAAAAGACTAGAAAAAAATGTTTTTAGTATTTATGCATTTATTCAAATGCGATTGTCATTTCATAGGGGTTTAACTCTTAAATATATGTGAATTTAATTTTTTATTAGAACATGATCAATTCTGTAAAAAAATAATGACTGCATTTATTTATTTTTATTCAAGGACCAGATTTACTAAAGATAACTATTTCACATAAAATTTATAATACTTATATGTTTTTGTCCACTGTTGACACTTTTATTAATTAATTATTAATTTAAATATGTTGATATACTGTTGTAATTTGTTTTCACAAAAGTTGCAATAATAACTAAATTAGATATCATTTGAGAAACTAAAAAAAATTGATTTCTAAATTAGTTTCTATTATTGTTACATAATTTATAAATTGGTATCTAATTAACTACTAAGGTTTTAATTACCAATAATTTAGATCCTACCTTTGGTAGTAAAAACTTTGATTTCTAATTATATAACAATTTAGAAATCATTTAACAATAATATAAATTAATTTAGAAACAACAAGTTTATTTAGTCCCTAAAATGGTCTCTAATTTAGTCACTATAGCAACTAATTATTTTGTCTCTAAAATTTGTTTCCATTTCATGATTTTCTAGTAGTGTATGTAAAAGTATATATAACATTAAAAAAATTATTAAATAAAAATTATTTTTTAAAAATAATAATTAATTATTATATTAATTAAATTAAATATTATTTTAAAAAAACTAAACAAATTATTAATATCTAAAATAATTTTTATTATTAATAAATAGTTTTTAAATTTATATTTAATTAGTTACCAACAAATTAGATTTTAAAGTTGATATATAAAATGTTGATACTAATTAGATATCAATTTAAAAATTATTTATTAATATACTTTAAATATTAATAATTTTTTTAATTTTTAAAATAGTATCTAATTTAATTATTTTTTATATCTAAAATTAATTTGTATTTCATAATTTTTTAAAAGTGTAAGTTATATTTATCACATTTTTATATTTGTTATATATTATATTGTTATTGTTTTGATCTTTTATTAACTTAACTCTCTGAGAAAAAAAATTGTAGGTAAATTTTCATCCAGTGTTCAAATATTACCTACTAAGACTTATTCTAAAGGAGTCCACAACTCAATAAAAATGTTGTACCCTTTTAAATAGTTCATTCAAATACTTCACATTTCGATAAGAGCCTAATACTAACTCTAAGAACCTTTTTTTTTTTTAGAAAGGGTGATTTTAAAAAGATAAATGTCAAAAATATAAGTTATGTTTAAGAATATAAATTAGAATTTTTAAATCTCAAAATCTCTCTAAAGTCTTTCCTTTATGCTATCTCTATCTTCTTTAATTTTTTGAAGTCGATTATTATCATTTTTTTAGTATATCTAATTAGTCTGAGGGTGACTTCATTTAAACCAATCCTATCCAATGAGAATGACTTTGATTTTGGACTAAGTTTCTTATTTACTCTAGATTTTGTCTACTTTTTTTTCTATTTAGTTTTCTTCATGAATAAGTATCAGAGGATTTCACATGTTGATCCATTAAGAATGTTTTCTCTAGTACTTTATTTGGTTAGGTGGTGTAACTTGGAGTTTCTAAAGATTTAAAACATTGTACTACTAAAATATCATTAAATAAAAAATAATTAATTGATATATTAATCAAAATTAGATATTGTTAGATACTAAAAAAATTATTAATATTTAAATTAGTTTTTATTATTGATAAATGATTTTTAAATTTATATATAATTAGCTATCAATTATTTAGATTCTAAAGTTGATAGATAAAATTTTGGTAACTAATTAGATATTTAGAAATTATTTATCAATAATCAAAATTAATTTAGATATTAATAATTTTTTTAGTTTCTACAATAATATCTAATTTAGTCAATATAATAATTAATTATTTTTTATCTTTAAATTTATTTTTATTTAATGATTTTCTTGTGTTTATAGTTTTACTTTCGGTTGGAGTTCTTGTTGCTTGGGGAGCAAACAACTACCAAGTAAAGAAACTTAAATTGTACTAAAAAAATTGTTTGAAATTTCGTATAGTGATTTAAACTTTTACGATGTTAGATAACAAATTATTGATTTTCGAGTTTGAATTCCAATTATGGGACTTTGTTGTTTTTTTTTAATTTAAGTGTTGATAAACTATATTTTTTTATTTAAACATAAAATTGTGAGTTCAATTGCAATAATAAGTGTAGTTGGGTGTTTAAAACATGTTAGAATGAATATGGATAGTTGAATGAGACTTTAAAAATTGCATAATGAATATATATATATATATATATATATATATATATATATATATATATATATTATTGTTTTTTTTTTTTTTTTTTTACGATTTTTATATAGAGATATTTTTTATATGTTTTGTTCATATTTT
>Ga0123342_1003627_pt1 | contig 24585 bp, 18 predicted proteins | sample Turbeawhitnodule_FD_89960 | JGI IMG/M metagenome (GOLD analysis project Ga0123342, IMG submission 89960) | Root nodule microbial communities of legume samples collected from Mexico - Turtle bean Mexico white nodule | ecosystem: Host-associated > Plants > Roots > Nodule | place: Mexico: Nepantla... | reverse complement strand
ATGTTGCGGATAAAAAAGAACCTTATGGGAGAAACTCTTGGAAGTTGTTTTCTTATGAAGACTTTTTTTTTTTCTCAAATGTTTTTTTTTTTGGTAATTTAGGCTTGTTTTTAAAATTTAAGTGTGTTTTTTTTTTTTTTTTCTTTCTTTCTGTTACACGTTTTTTGCTTCCTGTGGCAGAAAATTTGGTTGGAAAAGGAGGGTATGCGGAGGTTTACAAGGGAACAGTGAATGGGGGTGAGGAAATTGCTGTGAAGAGACTCACAAGAACTTCGAGGGATGAGAGAAAGGAGAAAGAGTTTTTGACAGAGATTGGTACAATTGGTCATGTGAACCATTCCAATGTGTTGCCTCTTCTGGGGTGTTGTATTGACAATGGCCTTTACCTTGTTTTTGAGCTATCTTCTAGAGGTTCTGCTGCATCACTTCTTCATGGTAATTATTAAACCAACATCAGCCAAAAACAAATCCTCTTCTTTCTCATAAAAATTGAAATTTTGGCAGCAAAAGAGTTGCATGCATTCTGGGTTACCAAAATAAAGATAAGGTTTTAATTTATGAGTGTGGTGGTTCTCTTTGTAGATGAAAAGTTGCCCCCTTTAGATTGGAAAACGAGGCACAAGATAGCTATTGGAACTGCACGCGGCCTCCACTACTTGCATAAGGGCTGCAAGAGGAGGATAATCCACCGGGACATTAAGGCGTCAAACATTTTGTTAACGAAGGATTTTGAGCCACAGGTCCTTTTTTAATCTGTATTATAGACACTTTTCCTATTTTAGTTGAATCAATATTTCAAACAGTGTTCTTTTTATGGGTTTATTTTTACCCCAAGTATTCATTGTTTATGATTGTGGCAGATATCTGATTTTGGACTAGCAAAATGGCTTCCATCTCAATGGACTCATCACTCCATTGCCCCAATAGAAGGGACATTTGGGTACTCAGCATCTCACAGACCCTTCAATGATAAGATGGATAGTATAGTTTAAAATATATGAATGGTTTGAAAATGGATATGTTTTCAATCTTTTTGCAGACATTTGGCCCCAGAGTACTACTTGCATGGAGTTGTGGATGAGAAGACAGATGTGTTTGCCTTTGGTGTGTTCTTGCTAGAAGTAATCTCAGGCAGAAAACCAGTAGATGGGTCACACCAAAGCTTACACAGCTGGGTAAGTAACCCCTCCTTTTTCCTTTGTGGACTTTGTTCTCTCTCATTATGAACTTGGCGTGTTCCATTGTTTGATCTAATGGTGACTTTTAACATTGGTTAAGTCATTAATTAAGGGTATTATTGGTTCAGTAGTTAACCATGTATTTTGAACAAATAGGCAAAACCAATTTTGAACAAGGGTGGGATTGAAGAGTTGGTAGATCCAAGGCTTGAAGGGGCTTATGATGTGACAGAGTTAAAAAGATTTGCCTTTGCTGCATCTCTTTGCATTCGGGCTTCTTCAACTTGGCGACCTACCATGACTGAGGTACCTTACACTTCCTTCTTCTGTTTCTTCTTTTGCAAAAACAATACATACATTAACAAAACATTTATAAAAAAAGTTACTGTTGTTAATATTACAGTCTAAAATAACCTAACATGCACTCCATTATTAATTAAATTTCATTACAAATTAGAAAAATCAGAAATACAGTTTATTTAATGAAAAGCTTGAAGAATGCACTTTTTTATTTTTTCTAAAATAATAATAAAGCGTATATTTAAAAGAGCCTTTTCTTATTTTTAAAAAATTGTTCTTCTTTGTTTTTATCTCTTTATTTAGTATCTCTCTGGAACGTGGGTTAGCATTTACTAAAAAGAAGTGTATTTTTAATTAAATATGTTTAAAATATTTTATATTGTTTGTATATCTATATCTTTTGAAAAGGACAATAATCTTTTAAAAAATCATGTAATGTTTCTCTCAGAGTTAAAAAAATATTTCGTAAAAGTACTTTATAGGACTTATTTCCTCACAATAATAAAAAAAAGCTTAATGGATTTATAAGTTATTTCGTTAAATATATTAGAGATGTATATACGCTAATTTTACTATATACTAGTCTGTGTAATATTTTAAACTAAAATAATATATTAATTAATTAATATGGTTTAGTGATTAATCTACTCTTTTTTTACATTATTGGTAATACAAATAAAAGGCTATATTAAAAGAGATAAAAAAAATTAAAAAATGTTAATATTTTAAAAAACAATCTCATTAAATAATAACTCTTTTTGAATCACTTTTGAATTTTGTGCAAGATAATTATTTACACTAGTAAGAAATATTTAATATACTATACTTTTAAATGTATGTTTTATATTATGTATAACAAAATAAATATTTTCAAAATACTTTTTATATTTAGTTTTCTCAACAACATCTTAAAGAGACTCCATAACATTTGAAAATAAATACATGTAAACAAAAAGAAAAGTATTATCTTGTTTAATCATTTTATTTTATTATGACTATTATTCCGTTCATGTAGTATTATTATTGTGTAGGGTTCATTAATAATTATTATTATTATTATTTGATAAGCAAATATTTTATTGTTTAATTTTCTCAACGGCTGAACATTATCTATTATTAGCATATGTGGCGTGTTCACCAATCCAATTATTATTGCTTTCTAGATTACTCCGTTTTCAAGTTAACAATAAACTATGCATATTAAGATCAAATTTCTGGCTTTAAAGTTCAAACAATCAATTAACCTAAATAAATATAATAATACCCTTTCCATTTATTTAATTAAGGTGGCTTTCATCGTCATTCTCCCATAGATTTCATCATAATTTTCTGGATGCCAATGGCTGCCATTTTCTTCCCATGCAAATTCATCAATCACTTGATGTTCTCTTCTACCTAATTTTATCCTTATGCTAGCACCACGACAGCACATATAATATATGCTAATTCATATGATATAAATGTGTAACACAAATCAATAAAACAATATATATATAGCACAAATTAAAAGACAAATTAAATGCGCAGTTCTATTAGGTTCAGTGTCACCCTTGGTGATGATTTGTACATTTATCCAACACACAGATGAAACACATTCAATTTATTATTGTGGGCCACTTGTTCTTAAGGTGAATCACGCACAAAGCAATAATGGTTGGCAGTATGCATGTAATTGTCAGAATTCAGAAAACTCTTTGCATAAATAATGTACTGTTTAATCTTGTGAAAATAAAGCATACTGACATCTAACTATCTATAATAAATTTATCAGCTCTTAAAATTGTGATGTATGATTAATTGGTTGATAGTGTAGAAATAGTGAGCTCATTAATCTTAATGAGATTTATTTATGAATTGACAGGTACTGGAGATAATGGAAAAGGGAGAAAAAGATACAGAAAAGTGGAAAATGCCAGAGGAAGAAGAAGAAGAGGAGGAGGAGTTCTGGGGTTTTGAGGATCTTGAGTATGAATATGATAGCTCCTTTTCAATGTCATTACTTGATTCCATTGGAAGCACTACTTAGGAATCACTTGCCTCTTTCAATTGCTTGTATATATACAAATTTCATGGAGAGGAGTTCATGTGGCTATGCCACTCCTTCCTATCTAATCAATCTCTTGTAACATTTTTCTTTCAATCTATTTTTGTTTTTGTGGATGTGAAATATTGATTGTAATTGAATCCAATTATGTCGGCAACTCTTAGAGGAAAATGACACACCAAGGTTGTTCATGGACTAACCAATTTCAATCATATTATAGTTTTGTGAAACAAGGCATGGTGATTGGGTCCAAAAATGTCCACTCATTGCAACTTTTCTACATGATGTGACTTCACTATCAATAATATGAGGTTTAAACACTTTAGACAGAGACATTGGAAATAGATTGAGCATAAAATGATGGCTCATATTTTTTAAGCCAATATTTTACTCTTGAAGAAGAGGCCGTGATTTCAATTTATATCCTAATAAGCTTTTGGTCACTTATATATAAAGTGGTGAAATTTGCATTTTTATTTTACCTTTAATTAAAAAACAACATGCCCTGTAGCTGAGTAAGATGGTATGTGGTGAGATTTGCATTTTTAATAAGTTAGTATTCTTATTATCTTGGTGGTAGGTTTCATGGGATGATAGTGCTTTTACGTGTTGAAGGCGAGAGGCTATGCACAAAAAATGTTCTACCTTTAGAAACGTAAATAGAAAGAAACACAGAGAAGAACAGTTTGAAGAAAGTGATTAATTATGAGATGCCAACAAATTACTATTGTTTCCATTATAATCGTTGAATAGCAGCGTGTCAAGAGAAGGGAAGTCACGCAAAGCAATCACTTTCTAGCTGAGTTATTTAAATAGTTTATATAAATTGTTTCGGATATCATTGTTGACTTTTCTATGAATAAGAAGATTAATTTGTATTGTGTTGTAAACAAAGTGGACAAAAATTTTAAAAGTAAAAAATAGGAAAAATCAATTATTAATTAATGAATTTTATGTTATTTTGTTATTTTCTATTTGGATGTTGATTTTTCTTAACACTTAAATATTTTAGTAGTACATAGGTTTTGTAGTACGATGTAGTTTGTAAAAGATAAGATGGTTTAAAATATGAACTATCCAAATAAATTATTTTCCATAGATGTTTCAACATGTGTAGGACTTGAAGGGGTGGACTAGTCTCCTTACATACCCATAAGTCCAACAATAAAAATATAAGTTATCCTTATTTCTTATCTACTTTCTCAATTTACTCGATCAGCTACCAAAATGATGAAACAGTTAATGAATCAATTTAATGCTATGTATATGTTGCACTAAGGAATGAACAACTGGGCACAAGTAAGCCATGCTGAAAGAGAAAGTGACATTATTTAAGAAAATAAATAAATACATACATTTTCCTTTGGAAAGGGAGTAGGTGATCAGGACATGAAAACAGATGAGTTTTATCAATTTCTGACATGTTTCCAAAACCATTGGAACATTGTCCTGTCCAATTAAAATAATGTCATAATCTGTGGTAGTCGTTTGCAGTATTGAATCTTTTTCATCCTCCCTTTGTACTTTCCTTTGTTCAATTTCGATATGCATCATATCCACACATTTATCAGCAAAGTACGTGGTCCTGCTATGAACTATATACATCCCAAAAACGTTTTATTTTTATTAAAATGCCTGTGTGTAAGACATATTAAGAGGGAAATGCAATTAAAATACATTTGAAATTAAATTTTTATTTCTTCTTCAGTAACCAAAAATGGTTACGATATCAAATTATTTTCATTAAATACTCAAGGAGCAGGCTCCTCCCATAGAGCGAGGGAGATATTGTATAGGGTTCATACCTCACCAACTAAAGATAGAATGAACAAAATTACGTTAAAACGAATAAGCAATGAAGAGGGCAAAACCAGATTATCACTAATAATTTAGGATCACAATCCATAACATTTAGACCTAAGAATTAAGCACTGTAGCTTCTACAGCATTCGCTGCTATACCGTTGACAACGCTTACAAAATTGCTACCCTATAAACTACCATCATTCATTACTGTCAAAAAATTCTCCTCATCCAAGAACTTATAACTAAAGAATATATAAATTAAAAAGGTCATTCTAGCAAGGAAAAATGGGTATTGGAAGGGGGATCTCAGGCGTACCAAACCATCTAGGCAACAACTTAAAGCCGAAACCTTTTGTTGTCCCATCTTTTCCTGCATCAGCTTATCCCCCCATCATGTGAAAATGGCAAATTGCTAATGCCAGACCAACCTGCAGTGGGTAGAAGGTAGTGCTTGAACCAGTCTTGAAGGGCACATACAAATATCTTTAAAGCCCGATCTTTGTGTCTCTTGAGCTCTGCTGAGTGACGTCAAAGAAAAATATAATCCATTGATGGGTTTCATGTATGTAGTGTGTCATACTATACTGGTTGTCCTTTTCTCCAACAGGGACTCCAAAAATTCCGAGCACAATTTGGTGAGGGGAGGCAACGAATGCGATGATCCACTAAATATGCTCTCCCAGGGCCTCTCCGAAGCAGCAAATGAAATTGATGAAGCCATGTTCCTTTTCAAGTCAAACCTGGGTAGCTTTCCATAAATTGACGTGTATCCAGATTGTCCTGAAATTCAAAAACCATAAAATGCAATATATTTATGAAAGACTTTTTATCATACAACCTACGGTATTGCTAAAATGAACAAATAAAATGAAAGCCAGACGACAAAAAGAATGTGAAATTTGTTTAGCAATACAACCTATTCAATTCTTTCTTTCTGTATGGGACGTTTCCAATAATAGTGTTAGAGGTGTTAATTTCGGCTACATAATTAAACATGAATATTGAAGACCATTTCAAATAAAGCCAAGCTTAACCGTTCATTTTAATTCTATGGGCATGAATTGCTCCTCTCACTTTCGTCTTATGGGATAGAACTTGAACCTATGACTTTTTTCCTTCGTCCCTATACATGAAGCAGAGTAGTATAAACCCGAACAGAACAAAATAAAAGTCATCACACCTGTTTCTTCAAACACAAGATCATCCTGCGTAGTACTAAGCTCACGGGCTTCTTTGCCATATGGATGAAGGATGACATATTCACGATCTCCATTTATATATGCAAGCAGTTTCTGCGATGGTATCCCATCAGTAATTGCTGGTTCAGACGGCTCTCCTTTGAGAAAAGCAAGTGCCCCTCCCTTGGCCTGAATGAGATAAGCGAGACAGGAAGAACAATCAAAGCAATGTAAATCGTCAAGCATACTAGTTAATTCAGTCAGGCACTAAATGGAGATCAATTTTGGAAGAGATGTTTCTCAATACAATTCCTAAACAATCTGAATTATTATCCATTTCTATTCTTTGAAAGTTTTCATGCATACCTGAATATTGCCACCAAAGTGGGGGGAAAATAAAATTGAAAATTAGTTTCTAACTACATCTCAAAAAGCCAATTGCACAGACTGGTTTGCACTCGTTTCATTATTGTTCAGCAGTTAGCATGACATAGACCACGAGTTTGTCTCCAACAATCTTCTCCAGTATTTTTTTCGTCTCAGACCATCATATCCAAAATAATGGTATGGCACTGTTGTCTAGTTTTATCAAAGATTTGTTATGTTGACAACAGCACCAGAGGTATAGCATTGCAGATTTTGGCAGAATGGCAATTTGCCATCAATGGTGTAGCACATCTTGCCATTTTGCTTCGTGCAACCTAAAATAGCCATGGTGGATATGGCATACGATGATGGGTATTGGTGGCTTGAGATTGATTGAATTTTATACTTTTGGCTTTTTCAAAAAAATACCCAAATTTACAGATTTGTTCCAAACTCATTGCAGGTGACAGAAAATCAAGAACCCCAATTCTCTCCAGCCAGTGCGCATGACCCACTCTGTCAATGGTCAAGGGAGGCCCACTCCAGCACTCCTTCCAATGAGCACCATCATCTTCAATAAAGATGTATCAGTCTCTAATTATCTTAAGTACTGTTTTTAATCTTTTTTAATTGACATTCCATTCGTTTCATTTATCTATTTCGTTTTTAGATTCACTTATTTCTATCCCTTTTGCACACTCCTGCTTCTAAAACTGTATTATCCACTTTCTCTTCTATTCTATTTAAGATTTTCATCATGTATTTCTTTCAGTTTTATTTTCAAAGTTGGTCAGTCTGACAGTCTCAATACTTTTAGAATTCTAGTGTATAACTTCTAAGTGAGAATGAATTATATTTACTTTCTAGTTTCTGTTTCTACAATATAGCCCATTCTCGTCTACTAACACGCCTGTGGTATAGACCACTATTGTTTGTTATTTGTTCACAATAAAACCGCCAAAAGGCAGAGTAGATTTTTGCTCTTTCAATGACGAACCCCCATTTGCCAACAATAACACAGGTTTTGTTGGCAAAAGGAAAAATGGTGAAAACAGTGATGCTATTCAGGGTAATAGGTTTCACTAAATCCCGCACTATAATAACCAATATTTGGTAACGCGGGAATAAAATAAAATATATTTCTTCATTAAATAAAAATAAACTCACTGAGGGTAGTAGCAATGGGCATTTAAAACCCATTGTCAACTCTGATACTTTATAACTCTATTTTTGACCTGTAGTCAGAAAATTTCAGAGATGTAAAGGATTTGTACCTTGGTTACAGACCAGGAAGCCACAGGAACAGGATCTGTCACGTTGAAGAACAAGATAATCCCATCACCTTTAAATGTACAATCATTTGATTCAGGAAGAATAACAAGGACTGCAAAATACGACAAATCTATCGCAGAGGAGATAGCTGCAAGAATATGCATCATAATTCTGTCAGATCAACACTACTCCCATAACGTTCACATAAGTTTAGAAAGATAAAACAGTACACTAATATGGAAAGAAACAAAATCTTCAAACCTTCTATTTGGAGTCTGTATGACCAAGATGCGGCTAACTTTGACATACTCCAAACAGATAGCTGGGGTTTTGAACCATGAGATACAGACAGAAGATAATCTGAGCTTCCAGCAAAGACAAGGCTCGTGATAGGCTAGGGAAAAATACAACAAATTAGAGATAAGGGGGAATGAGTAAGAGCAATAATTAATGAATCCCACAATATATAACCCAAAAGCAATATCATAGCCATGCACATTCAGATACAACAAAAGGAAATTATTTTGTCGCCTGTTTCTCATTCTTGGATAAAATATATTTTAGATTCGAAATATAAGGCTAAATTGGTTTTATTTCTTCAACATAAAATTATAGATCTTTCGTAAGTTTAATAATTTTTCAAAATGGTTCCTCATATCACTTATGGTGGCATGGCATGCATCAGATATGCCACCTTGGAATGGATGATATAACAAGATTGGCTGCATGTCACATCAACAGTGAATTATTATGGGGATTTTAAAAAATGAAAGGTCCAAAACTAACAAAGTTTGACGACTAAAATGAAATTTATCCATACAATGAACAAAAATATATTTAAGCCTCTTTATTTTTCATTTTTCTTAGTTTACTGGTCCTGAATTTGATGTTTTGATGCATACTGCTAAATATAGACCAAATTGCAGGCTTTTCTGCCTCATACCAGGACTTAAATAGTTAAGAAATGTCAACAGTCATACACACAAGTGCTAACTAGCAAATAGTCAAATTATACACTTCACATATTGCATCAGCATGTTTATTTATAAACATATAACACGTTTACAATAATGTGTTTTAGTATCAAAATCATAATAATAATAATAGGGATGACCGGGGTTCAAGAAGGTCACCATTGGAGTTTCCCCTATAACAGCAACAAGGACATTATTATTAGGATCCCACAATGTAATAACAGTGTCTGCAGCAACAGCCAGCACAGAACCGTCAGCTGAAAAAGCGGCAGCTCTCATGGCTTTATTTCTGCAGAGGCATGATGTATCCACATCATAAAAATCAGTTAGTTGTATAATCAACTTAATTTCAAACAGAAGCAAACAACACCTAAATCATATTGTGATTATCCATCTGAAGAATATAATTATGTTCTTAATTTTGCAAATAAGTAACCCTCTTGAAGTGCTGCCAAGGGGCTAAATTATAACATAAGTTACATAACACAATACTTCAAGTGGAAAAACCAAAAAAGTAATAAAACAGCTGCTCACAATTAAGGCATTCAGCAAGGAATCTCAGGAATACTTCACGCAACTATTAATCATCTTTATAGTACTTAAAAAAAATGTAGGAGAAAGATTTTTTGTTCTTATCTGATATCCATAACCTGTGACCAGTCCATTATTTAAATGATAACTAATATGTTCAATAATGTTTTCCCCTTTATTACAAATTTAGAGTTCATCAGGATAACTAACATTTTAGTTGGTTTTTTCTTTAACGTCTATAATCTAAACAAACAAATATTAGTTAATTCTAACATAGTACAATTACATACTTGTATGACCCAACAGCATGACACATCCAACCAGAATTCTGAAGCATCTGGCCTTTGTTCTCAATTTCTTCCTTGCAGACCCATACCTAAAACATGTAGAAGAAAACTAAATAAGCACCAGAAACTAATCCTAAGCATGCATAACAAATTATCCATAATGACCTTGAAATCTCCACCATAGGAAGAGCTGACAGCCATGCGACGAGTGGGATGGAAAGCAACAGCAGAAATATTGGCATCCCTATCAATAAGTAGATGTGTCAACTTCACTCTAATATATCTAAAGGGACTAGCCGCTCAAAATTCAGCATGAAAAGGTAGAAGTGCAGTTATAGAAGAGTTTATAAAGTAGTTTTAAAAAATCAATCACAACATTAAAACAACTGAATGCACCATACTATTACATTATGAGGACCCACTTATATAACCATAATACAGCTTTAAGGTTTTTAATTTTTCTCAATAAGAAAATCTGTGGACAAACCTATGAGGTTCATAAATAAGGGTGGATACTGAAAATCTCTGGTTATCATCCAACTCCCAAAACTTCAAACAAACAAGACCTCCTATTCCGTCTTCAGGAAGTTTGACTTCAACTGTACCCATCAAAGAGCCATCAACAGACAGCTCCACCAAGCTAACCACCAGCTGTAACCACAATATTCTTTAACAGATTAATCATCAATCAAATGCTTTGTAAGCTGAGACAAAATGGGACAATAAGATTGTGGATTTATCAAATCAAATTAGAAGAAATATATGTAACTAGCACATACCGTGACCTCATCAACTGGTTGATGGTTTCTTTCACATACTTGAACCTGCAGAAAAACAAATTCAAACATTATACATTTACATGGCTAATTTAAAAAGAAAAATCAAAATAAAAAGGTACTACCTCATAAAGTCCCCGATTGGCAAACAAGCTGTAGAATTGGATGCGATAGTTTTCTGTTTGTACAGCCACGGAGCCAGAACTGCAGTCAAAGGAAACTCGGTTGGAAAGACCTTCACATATATCTTGAGACGACAAAGGGGGCTGCCAAAAAAAAGGTAAAGTTATATATCCAGGACCAGCAAATGCAAGCACATGGATAAATACTACAAAATTTACATAAATGCAAGTTGTTCTAAGCAAATTTATTTTAGAAAGAAAAGATGCTCTAGCATAGAAGCTTTTATACTTTCTCAATAAAAGATTATAAAGACAACTTAAAAGAGATAAAAAGGTGAATTGTATTCTTGAAAAAACAAGTAAAAGAAATAGGATTCAGCTATATATAGCCAAGAAAAAAGAAAACTAACAAACTAGCAAGCACACCTTTCATAACAAAGTAACTGACTATAATTAAGAGACATATAACCATGGTTATCAGACTCAAAAGTTTACATAGACTCGTGGGAGGTCTGTATACTCGACTCGTAGACTCGTAAGAATGTATTTCATATAAAAATTTAATAAAAAAATATTCATGATACCAATTCCACAATATTAAAATAAATAAATTCATACCCTAACAAGTTCATTAAGACTTTAACTTCTTCTGGAATAGAAACACAAGGTTCAGAATCATAACCAGTCCCAGCAAAATGATGTTTTAAATATGAAAATGTCTCATTCTTTGAACAGTAATTATATTTAACTTTTTTTCGGTTATCCAAAAACATTTTTATTTCTAGGTGGAAGTGATGAAGATGTAGCAACACTTTCAGACATCATATCTGCTAAACTCAATCAATAATAAAGTAATTATTTTAACTTTATTTTTCTGTCACACTAAAAAAAAACAAATCACTTAATTCCCGAAACCCCTCCTGAAACTCCCAAATTGCTTTTTAATTTATGCATGAATCCTCCATCCCGAAACCACACATGCCTCTGCCATTTCTCATTCTCCATTCACCCCAATCCCAAACAAAATCGCAAATCCAACCCAATCCCAAACAAAATCATGAAACCTAGCTGTGACACAGAACCAAAGAATCTAACTGAAAACGAAGGTAGAACGCAACGGCAGTGCTAGGCAAGGCGACCCAATGTGAAACAACAGCGAGCAACAAGGTGACGGTGAGACCTTAAATGAAACACGAACGAACTCAGGTACAAAACAAAATAAATTTGAAATCGTTCACTTGGCTTGAGACTCGCGGGTTTGACCGATTCTACCGAGTTTGATTCAAGTTTTGCTGAAAAACGACTTTGTTCACAAGTTAACTCTTGACTCAATAGTAAACTCTTAAACTCGGACGAGTTAGCGAGTAAACTCGCGAGTTTGATAACCTTGCATATAACAACAAACTGATTCATAGTACACAAATGAATCAAGAATACACACTACTCGAATACTCAGAATAGTTTGATGGAGAAATAAATTGAAAAATTCACCTCACCAAAATCAAATATTGACTTAAAACTAGCCATGCTGTTTCAATCTTACAAGCCTATATCTAGGAGAAATTTAAGATGGTGATCATTTAACTTTCCAATTAACAATAATTTCTAAAATGATGGCATAGGAATGATATTAGCACATGGTGAGCAGAAAAATACAAATACAAAGAGAACAACTATAGGAACCAACCTTGATACCAGAAATAGACTTTATTATTTCCATTGAAGGCATTTTCAATATATGGATTTGATTATCTGCACAAGATAACTGCAGACCTTTAATTAGTTAAACAACGTAAAAAAGACTAGTTGTCAGGACAGACCAAGAGACATCTAATTCTATATGTTCAACTAAATATTAGTAATCCTTACTGAGGAGAGGGATGATTCAGGAGAATCTACAAAATAAAGAAGTGGAGACCCAAGTCTTGGTAAAGATTTCTTGTTTCCTGTGTCCAACTGCCAAAGCATAAGAACCCCTTCCTTCCCACCTGATATCAAATGAAGCCATATAAACAATAATTATATTGCCTGAAATGCATAAGAGAGTTCGAACACTCGTATTACCCAGCTCAATGACTCCTTTCATTTACTTCAGCCAATATTATTTACCTGAGTAGAAGTAGGCTCCATCTGAAGAGAAAGACAAATGACTCACTCCAGAAGAGTGCCAATGCCAAGTGCAACACGATTCAGCATCATCATTTTCCCTTACCCCGGGCTTATCATCATTATCTGCTGGTCTTCCATTCACTAATCCACTACTGTTCGTGAATTTCTGAGCTCCAAATCCTCTCCAAATTAAAACTCTTCCAGTTACATCACCAGCAGCCACAATTCTCTCTGTAGGATGGAATGCAATAACTGTAAAGGTCTTTGTATGATGCAAGGTAATCTTCTTAGACACAGCAGAATCAGAATCCATTTTAGGAACTTTCCATATATGAAGTTTCCGCTTGTCTTTTATACCCAAAAAATTTCCCGAGGGACTAATGGTTAAAGATTCTGGTTGTTCGGTCTGTCAAAAAGTGAGAGAACATGCATTTACTTAAGCAACAAGAAATAATAATAATAATAATTAAAGTGCATTCTCATATATATTGACTGACGACATCTGAGGATGAACCAATGAACAGAAATCATTTCTGATTCGAGGGCACATTAGTACAAGTAGACATTGTTTAGGAAATCACAACTTCCAAGGGCTTTCAACTACAAGGTTACTGAATAACAAAATATAAAATAAAGTTTGACTGTCTCATTTAGATTGAGTTTTTCACAGCTCAACCTTTCATAAAGCAAACATTCATTCTTTAAAAAAATTACCTCTCTCAATATTAGGTTGCTAACAGAATGAAAGTTGGTCAAATTACACTTCCTGATCTGTCCAAAAAGTGGCTTGGGCCGATTGTCCTGTGTATTTCTACTCTCAACAGACACGTAAGCAATAACATTGGGCGACGACTTGGCGTCTTTTTCTTCCCTCGTGGACAATACAGAAGGCACCACCTGAATAGGATATACAATGTATCAAAACTAAACACTAAGTTTCCGTTTCTGCATTCAAATTCTGAATAGGCAATAAGAATTAACAAATGAATATGTTACCAAGGAGAAAATGGGAAGGCGAAGGTCAAGAATCCTTAGGCATTCGGGAACGGAGTAGTCCCATTGGCGAATGGTTCCGTCGACAGAGGCAGTCCAACAGCAGCATAGCAACGAGGCGGTGGTGGGGACCACAACGACGGCGGTGACGAGGGCGGTGTGGCCTTGGAGTGAGGAAACAAGTGAGCCAGTGGTGGTGCTGAAGACGGAGACGGAGGTGCCGCTGCAAACGAGAAGGCGCTTCCCATCCTTTGAAAAAGCAGGAGCGGAAGAAACGTAGTTTAACCCTCCGCTTATCATGCTGCCGAAACGCTGCGTTCTGGGCGCTGCAAGTGGAACTGTGAGGGAGAAGGAAGAAAAGCGAAGGGAAGGTAGAAGAAGAGAAGAGAGACACACCACACTCTTATTAGGGTTTTTGCGCCCTGATTCCGATTTTAAGCAGGGTTTTAATTCATAGACCTTGCCTCTCCTATGTTTATTCTCTCTTATATATCATCTATAAATAAATTATTTTGTTTCTTTTTTTTTTCATATGCATCATCTATATATATTATATTTTTTATTTTTTTTAATAATTATCATCTATAAATAAATTATGTTTGAAAATATTCCTAAGTATATAAACATTTTTAATACCTTTTTTATCTAAAATAATATATACTTAACTAATATTTTTTAATTAAGAAGGGAATAGTTGAATTCAGAAAATTCAAGTATTATATAGTATCTGGTTTAATCAATTTATTGAGTAATAATTATTGATATTTTTTAAATGCTTTTTTAAACAGAGAATGTATTTTTTATTCAATTCTTTCACTTTATTACCAGGCACTTGGATATATTGAAAAGGAATTATTTCAACTTAATCAACAATCTCAAATTCGAGTTTTGGACTATAAATACTCTAATGAAAAAGTTTATCATCTTATTTGTTTATGTTAACTAATTGATTATCTCAAAATTATAAACACCAATAAACTAATATTGTTTTAAAGAATATTCTAAGAAATGAATTGTGATTTTTTTAGAGAATTTAAAATATTTTGTGGTAAAAATATGTTTCTAAGATTTTAGAAATAAAATAAAATTCTGAATATTAACAGAGATATTTATTACTTAAAATAATAAATTATATATTTCACAACAAAATTGAAACAAATTAAAAAAGTTTTTTTTTTCTTTCTCCTTTTCACATTTCTTAGGTTATTGAAAAAAAAAAATTTACACTTGACCTAAGCCTCATCTATTGAAGTAATGCGACATGAAACATAACTGAAACTAATGTTGAAAACTTCTATGTACTATTACAACCTTAGATACATCGATACTGTACTTTAAATCCATGGAACAAGTTATGTTTGTTTTAAGCTATCCACACTAGTTTTTACTATCAGTGCACATCCAAACATACTTCATCATAGTTCAACTTCTCTAAATAGTTTATATTTCTACATAAGTACTATTTTTTATGATTTTTTGGTTGTTGGTTCATTTTAGTATATTAACTTGGAAACGTCACTTTTTCTATATAGTTTATATTTTTACATGAGTACCATTTTTTTATGATTTTTGGGTTGTTGGTTCATTTTAATACATTAACTTATAATCATATTAAAAAAAACATCTCATTTTGAATGAGAAGAAAAAATACTAATTTTGTCTTGATATTGAGTTGACTTTCTAAAGAAATGTGAAGCAAACTAATTGTATTTGGATTATTAAAAAGGATTTTGGTTATAATTAATAATAAATGAGAAAAAAAACAATTGTATCAAATGTTGGAAATAACAAAACTAACTACCATTCACTCAATGCATGAGAAATTAATCCACTGAAATCACTCCAAAGAGTAATAAATGGCCAAATTAACAATCAATTTGCACAACAAAACTTAGTGAAATTATGCATATATGGAAAATCAACAAGTCAATAATAAACTAAAATTGAGTAGGATTTCTCCATGGATTTTGTATAAAATTTATAGTATTGTATAATATATATATATATATATATATATATATATATATATATATATTTAAGTTTGTACAATCAATTAATATATGGGTTTTCCTTTTTTAAACACTTTTAGATTTTTCCATTTAGAATTTTAGTTTCTCTTTAGTCTCTATAATTCTTTGCTATCTTTCTTCCACATTTAGAACACTTTCACATTCAACAATTTAATTCAGTTATTCTTACTTTTCAATTTTTAATTGATTCAATATTCACTACAAGTTGCAATAGTAACTAAGTTAGACACTATTTTAGAAACTAAATTTTTTTTTCTAAATTAGTTTATATTATTGTTAAATAGTTTTTAATTTAGTATCTAATTAGCAACCAATGTTTTTGCTACTAAATTTAGAAACTAAATAATTGGTAGTTAAAACATTGGTTGCTAATTAGATAACAATTTAAAAACTATTTAACAATAATAAAAATTAATTTAGAAACCAACATTTTTTTTAGTTTCTAAAATAATTTTTAATTTATTTACTATTATAACTAATTATTTTGGTCTCTAAAAATTAATTTCTAATTCATAAATTTATATTGATTAATTAACTATATGTTTTGAGTGTTCTCTAGTTTAACTCGTTTAAAGATATTTGACTTAACTTTGAACATCTTTTAACTCAACTATAATATATACTCAAACTAACAGAAATTTAGAAATCAATCAAATTGTTCATTTATTTTAAAAAAATATTTGGATTCTGAGCTTGAAAGATTTATGTACCGTGAGGTACTCAAATCTCAATAACTTATCAACCCAAGTTACTATTTACAAGTTTTTCATTATATGTGAATATTTTAAATATTTAAAAAAGATATATTAATTTTTTAAATATTTTGATTATTATTATTTTATTGTTCTTTACTTAATTATTATAAAGTTAAAAAAGAAATTGAATATATCTCATATTTATATTATTGTTATCATTTTGATCTCTTATTAACTTAAGGGTCAAAGATCTTCTACATTGAAATATCATACATAAAAACTCATTTATAGGAATTTCACAATTCCTATTTAGTAACTCGTTAAACACTCAAAATCTTCTTGGAGACATTAAACACTCAAAATCTTCTTGGAGACCTAAAAATAAACTACTAGCTAAAAAAGCAGTTTGACTAAATCTAAAGAAATGTTAAGCATGTTTACCATCTCATTTTCTTAATACTTATCTCCCAAACAACATTGCTCCAGAAATCTCATAAATCAATCTCACTTGACATAAAAGGCACACACCAAAACATTCATTTATAAATAAATTAAGTTAAAAATAGTTAAAATTGAACTAAAATATCATTTTAATCACATTGTGAATGTGAACTATTTTTTTTTCAACAATTAAATTAATTTAGTTATTTGAATCACATTCACATTACAAAGTGTTAGTGGAATAGCTGATGTGCCCTTATAAGACCGTCACTTGCCAAGACACTACTTCCCAATTCTTCTTGCGAGAAGGTCAACAACACGTAAATGATGTATAATAAATACAATAACAGTGAATAATACTGTGTGGTAAATGTTGTCCTATTTATAACATTTTACTGAATTTTTACTAATGTTGTTTAGGTGGTTAATCATAGATAATGACATTGCAAATGACCTATCATCTAGGTGATGTGTTGTTCATGGGGTAATGTTAGGTGACTGACATTTTGGGTGACCAACATCATCTAGGTGTTTCATGTACACAAACTATGAGAGGAGGTAATGAAAGTTGATCACTATTTTCATCATCTCAAATTCACACACTTTTTTATAAAAAAAACTATATCTAATAAACTAATGTAAGTATCAAAGTCTTAGGCAAAGAAGCACACCATTAATAAAAAATTGAACTTCTTATCAAATAAAATAAAAAAAAAATTCATTTTTACGAATTAATATATTAAATTACATTCTTAATATTTAAACAATTTTTGACAACTACCTTACATTAGAAACTTATATTTAATTTACTAACTAAAAACTACATTTAAAACTCATCTAAAACATGACCTCAAGAACAAATAAAAAAAAGTTGAACTAGGACTACTTTACTTTAGTTTTTAATAAAAATAATTGAACTTTTTTTATATATTATTTCATTTCAATTAATTATCTCTCAACTTTAATTTTTTAATGTCCCTTATTCCGGATACCCACCTCCAACCTCAAGACTTACCTGCACGTGCTACTCTAACTATTTATTAATCCAATTATGTTTACAACAATTTTGACAACATAATCCAGCATTTTCATGACTAAGATTCTCTACACCCAGGATCCCAACTTTATGATTTTAAAACGGTGATATGAAAATTAGTTAACTACTGATAACTAACGATTTTTTTCAATAAATAATAATCAGTATTGCTTGCATAGGGTTTTCGCAGAGTTTACTCCGAATAGGACAAACAAAATGCTTAGGAGAGAACCCCAGAACATGACCCAGGCTGCAATACAAAAACAAAAACATTTGCCCCAGAAAACAACTTGGTAATTAGATTACAGGTAATAGAGACTGTCCAATCAGACTCAACTGGCAGCAGTTGGAAAATAACCATTGAATCATATCAATGGATATAGATCGAATAACTTTGACATATCCGACCCATTCATTCTACTCAACATGTAAATACAAAGGTATAAATATACTCAAAGCAAGTGTCTTCACACCTCACTTTGGAATAATCCTGCATAATGATACGAGTCATCAAGTTAAAAGGATTATGCATACAATTCAAGGATAAATAAATTACCAAAAACAAAGGTAGGACTACTTACCACCAAACTCTATTCAAGTCAAACACTCTGTACTTTGCTCGATACCTCTTTCATTTTGGTGTCTCCTTTTTCCTACAGTCAAAATCTCTATTTTTTAGAAGTGAAAAGAAAAACTCACACGTGTACTCACATTTCTTATTGTGCAAGTCAGATGAGAATTCAATTATGCTATTGCAACAATGAGTCATACTGAAACATGTTTATATTAGCTTTGACAGTAGCTTCTACATTAACTTACACAAAAAAAACATGTGGTCAAAAGGCAGACTTAATTGCGTTAAATGCCTTTTATCTTTGACAAACTCAAACCCAAGACCCCTCTAAATTTTTTGTCTATCAAATATCACAGTGAAGTACGAAATACATGATATGATAAATAGCAATCATCCCAAAATACTGAAAACCCCACGCAACATCGTAAAAGAGAAGGTAGGCCTCTTGTAAGATTAAATCTCATGCAACTCCATTAATTTTATTTTTTTTGCATAATATCCCTCTCCCTGGCAAGTCAATGCAGGACCCATAATACTGATGCTCTCCGATGCTCAAACACAACTTAACAATACCAACTAATAGCTATAGGAAATTTATTTTTTACCACAAGCGAGGACAGAACTTATACTTACTTTTAAGATTAAACATACTTCCTGAAATAAGATTGTGCAACTGTTCAAGCATTGCTGATGCTTATAAATAATTTAAAAGCGAGATACATGGTACCATACTAGGACATGGCACACAACTAATTAACCCCCACATCTACTTGATATATCAGAAGTCCAGCAAGAAAAGGTTCTTGTTGAAATAAAAGTCCAATAAAAGGAATATAAACTTAACACAAGTGAAGTATGATATCAATATAACAGTTCAAATCATAATTACCTTATACACAATACTCTTCAGTGTGGGTACAGACAGGTACCTGGTCAGGTGTCTGGTATGCAGTAAGTTACTGTGTCAAATATATGACATGTGGGGGATACACTTAGTCTGTACATTTGGGTTTGCAACAATTTTATACTTGCATTAGATAATGTGATATTTGTTGTCAATCATAATGGCTTAACATTAACATGTTCACGATTTATTTTAGTTATTAGTATAACACTTTTTTTTAGAAAAAGGGAAATCCTTTGGACTGTTAAACTCATGAACAAAATCCAATTGAGGAATAACTAACCATTTCTTACAGTTTTACAATTTTCACCATTTATTATTGCAACTACAGCCACATTTGGTCTCCCTAGGCCACTCTGAAGTGGAATCATCAGTTTTTTTTAAGGCAAGTGGAATCATCACAGTGATTGAGAGACAGTACATTTTCATTCTCCTCATCTTGCTGCCTCGTCCTTTTAGTAGGTGTAGGTGATATTCAGATTTACAGGATATGGAATCCTGATCACTGCATACACCTTCTCCTCTTCTTTCTCTTTCTCATCCTTCTACATCAGTGTTTTCCATCAACCCGAAATGTCAAACTAGCAAATCCCAAACCCAAAAGTGTTCATTGGAGGCTAGGCCACCCTACATCATCTGCCTCAGCTTTGCTCAACATGATTAATGTACCAAATTGGAAATTAGAGCAACCCAATTCACAAAAGAACCATGAATAGGTAGCCATGAACCGATTTGTGGTTCTTAGATGGAACCACCAAATTTGGTGGTAACATTGGTCCAAATTAAACTACGAAAGGACATTAAAACAAGCAAAAGAATATCCAATAATAAAAGGACACAAACACTAATGTTGCATATACTAGTATCGGTCAATTGCTTACCATTCCCTTGCTCTCATAATAATCATCAAGAGCCCATTGATATTTTGACTGATTTAATCCAAACCAACGTGCCACATGGTCATCCAAACTTGAGTGAGCTGTAAAAGGAAAAGGAATGGATATTGTAACATAATAGTAGTGGTTCTCAGAATAAACAAGATAATGAAAAGCCTCAATCAAAGACCTATGCATTATAGGATCTGAAATCAAAATAAAAAGGGCGGCAATACACGCTCAATCATATATTTTTTGCAATGCAAAACATCAGAAATAGACAGTGCACTACCTCAACCAGACTGAAGCAACACACACATAGGAACAATCAATTAGAGCCATTTACTTATTTGACTAGAATAAGGAAAACGTGATATGCAGAATTTCCATAAAATGCTCAGGCACAGTTTCCACTGCCCCTGGCCGTTGTTCAAATTACTTAATCCAGACATGTTTATTTTCACTTCAGCAAACCAGAGAAGTGGAAAACAAAGGACCCACCCATTGTTATCTCCAATCACTGTGTAACCAAGTTACCAAATACTCCAGTTTTCTTACAACCCAACAAATACACATTTTATAAAACCAAACTTACACAGGCAGAACATAACAATGGTTTGTATTTTATGTTTGTTATATTTCAAAGAATAAAAGAACACGGCATGAGTTTAAAAAGTGAAAAGTTTGGTCAGTGGAATCAAACTGAATACGTAGATAGAACAAAATATCAGTACAACTAATGTTACAAATCACGATAGATGCTAAGATGTACCCATTTCAATAGAGTTTGGTGCAGGGCTGTACCATGTTTTTGCAGCAATAGATCTATTTTCATGTAAATTCTATAGATATTTTCATACAAAAAATCTATGGCTATAAACATTAAAGAGCTGGATGCACCTTCAACAGCAAAGTGCATGTTAGACAGCAACTAACACACATATTCATTACTTCAAAAAAAAAATGACTTCGAACCCAACTACATATCGCTATATTTGAGACTTACCTTCCTGCTTGCAACCACGTGACGAGAAGAGAGCGTATACATATCTCAGCGAACTAGAACCAAAATCTTAACAAAAAATAGAAGGAAAAGATGCGTTTGTCCAAAATAGTAAACAAAACACCAACAAGAATGCCAATACCCAAAAAGATTCCCACAAGACTAGGTCATGCAATATAATAATTCTGGAGTCACACGCATATATATAGTTCAGATATCAAATCAAGGTGTTTCTAAAAGTAGATAAAATTATGATTAAGCCATTTACAAAAAATAAACGTCATCCATCACAACAGTCGCACACTTTAAACCACTCAATTAAAATTCCAAATAACCCAAAAACGGCTTTTAACTTACCAACTATAGGTCTTATCTATAGTTTTTATCTTAAATTTTATAAATGTTTGACACATTTTGTTTTCCGCGACACAGAATCTAATCTAACCTAAGAGTTTAAAAGGGCAAAGTGCGTACCGGTTTGAACCTTGGTAACGGCGTTTCTGAAGATGCCAAAAAGGGAATCGTCGGAATCGGAGAGGGGTTTGGGGGAAGGAACGGTTTTGGGAATCTGTGGCGGCGGAGGGGCGATCTTGGTGGTGGTAGCGGGGTCATCGGAGGGTTTGGGTGTGGACGGCGGCGTCATGAAAACAGTGTAAGGACCGATTTTTCCGATGGCAGGTGGCGGCGTAGATTCCGCGTTAATCGGCATTTTGTCGGAGAGAGAGTGTGTGAAAGTAATGTTAACTGGAAGAGTGAGTGTTGTGTGTTGTGTGATATGTTGGATCTTTTGTCTTCCTACTACTTGCTGTACTTCACAACTTCTTTCTTTTCCATTCTTTTCTTTCTCTCAACTCAACATTTATTTATTTATTTTATTACTGTGTTGCATTAAAGCAATTAACTTTTTTATGATAAAGGGTTCATAAAGTGGAAATGTAATGAAAGAACTTCAGTGGCAATTTCTCTGTGCTTTTCAATTATAAACCTTTTATGAGATGCTTCTTGGGTAAACTTTTTATGGGGATTTCTCCATAGGTTTAATCTTACAATACCAAAAAAATTCAGAGCCATTGTAAAATTATAAACGATCTTACATGGGTAAGAATTAAATACATTTCTTTTCAATTAAGAAACTACCATGCAAATAAAAAGAGCTGTTATAATTTATCCTAAAACGTTTCCACAGTAAAATTGTTGTTGAATTATAAGAAATTATGAATATAAACATAAACACATGCTTTAATAAATTTTTTGTTGGATTGGTGGGTTCTTTTAATGTGAGTAGTTGTTTAATTTTTTAAAAATATTTACAAAGTAAAATTACAAAAAATTGTGTGTCTATTTTTATAATAATAAAATGAATTTATATTCAAATAATAGAAATAAATAAAATAATATTGTAATGACTTTTTTTATCTATTTTATTTTTCTTCTTTCATTATCTTGTATTCCATCACATATTCTATGCAAGAAAGAGATTGTGATAATTGACCAAGAAAAAATAAATATTATGTTAGTTTTTTTGTTTAAAATTGTAAGAAAGGGCTATAATAGTATTTGAAACTTGTTCAGTTATTATATAATTGAAAATGATTAAGTTATGTATAAATAATTAATTGCATAGGTGGAAAGATAAAATGTATAATATAATAATAATAATATACACTACACTGATGATTACATAAAATCCTTTTTAATAGTTATGCATAAATCACGCATCAAGTTTCAAACAAATCATAATTGTGGGTAAACAATGTTATTGCTATTTAACTTCAGTTAATTTTACAGACAATAAGGTTGTTTCCAATAACTAGAGAAATGGATTAACAAAACTGCCATTTTAATGCTTATTTGAAAATGACTGATGATCTCTTATAAATTGCGTGGAATAACTTTAATGCTTATAAGCATCTATATCAACTCTTAAGTTTAAACATAAATTATCACTTAAATATTAATTATAAGATATTTTAATCACTTAATTTCTTTTAAATCAAAGCCCTTCTGTTTTCACAATTCAACAAAATTTATCAGATTAATTAACTTCCATTTTTAATTTTACGACTAAATATTATGTTCTTTATAATAAACTTGAGATATACAGAAATAAATAAAAAAATTGGAATTCCAAAAATTAATGTTTTTTTTAAGAGTGTGTAGATTATGGGATTGAGATTAACTTGAAAATATAATTTTAAAATATTTTTTAAGTAGATTTGGAATAAAATACTAATTAAAATAATTTGATCAATGTACTTTGTAAAAAAAGAGAACGTGGAGAATTTGTGTAAAACGAATTTTAGCAAATCTTAATTTAAAAATAAAGAACTAATTGACTGAAAATTTTAAAAGCTGAAAGTGTACACATTGTGAAATTTGTACTTTTGGTGCAGTTTGGTATCAATCAAAATATACTACAAATTCAATTGAACTTATTTAGTACCTTTTTAAAAGTTTTTTTTCCAATTAAAAAAATATTTAAAATATCTCTTACAATATATTACAAAGAGTTTCTTACCTAATTCTGGAAAGAAAATATGTGCAGAAACTACACTCTGTCCACATGAGTATAAAATAAAAAACAAAAGCGGTGTATGAAATAGCCAAAGCACAATCTAAAAAAACAATATACAAATATTTTATGCACACACATATCTGTTCTACAATGTTGGTTTAGTCTTCCATATCTGTTTTATCACTGTAAGAATAGCAATAAGTATTTTCATCGTATTTTTACCATTAATATTCTGCTCAGGAAAAACAATTCTCGTTAATATGATTTTTATGTTGTTAATTAATAAAAAACCATGGTTTATATCATTTTAAAAATGTTAAATGTTAAGAAAAGTGTATGTGATTGAATACGGATGTAAGGCTTCTTCTTCCTTCACCCCACGTTTTTCTTCCTGCACCCCCACAATTTTAAATATTTCAACATTAACCTTGAGCAAAAATTTGAAAAGGGCAATGTTCAGCACTTCCACAGTCACTGCTCATCTTCATCCTTGGGTTTCAAGTGTTGTGGAGGTTCTTCATAATTGTTGGAAGCAAGGCGGAGGAGTACACAACGTTGTCGAAGTGTTGTCTGGGTT
>Ga0123342_1003626_pt1 | contig 24587 bp, 18 predicted proteins | sample Turbeawhitnodule_FD_89960 | JGI IMG/M metagenome (GOLD analysis project Ga0123342, IMG submission 89960) | Root nodule microbial communities of legume samples collected from Mexico - Turtle bean Mexico white nodule | ecosystem: Host-associated > Plants > Roots > Nodule | place: Mexico: Nepantla... | reverse complement strand
TTAACCCACTATCTGCAATGATCTTTCACTTTCATTGTAATATTTGCAAGATATTCGCAGAGGGAGATTTCCTAACAAGAAAGATCAACTCTAATATAGAGGAAATTGTCATGACATCTTTGCCAAGAGATATTCATGGTGCTCCTCCTGAAAGCCTTGTTGTTAAGCTAGCTGAAATCATTGGAAACTACAAGACTGTCCGTAAAATGGCTCTTTTCTGGTGCAGTGTTGTTGCTGAAGTATGTTTATCTTCAAAAGAATTTCCAGTTCTGATATCATCATACTCCTTATTACTTGCCAAGAGCTCTGAATTTTATTTACAATATTGATCATATATTTTCCATTATATATGAACTATTATCTAAAGTAACCAGTTTAAGGCTTATGATCTTTGTAACCGAGTGAATCATCATTACTACATTAATATCTTCATCTAGATCACAGCAAATAATTATGCAGGATCACTTAATGCCATGTTGAGAAATGTCATATTTTGTTTTCTACTTGTTTTGATTTTTAATTGTTATTTTAGAAGTTTGAGAACTTCATATTGCTTGAGGAGTTGGGTAGTGAATTTTTTCCTTTTTTTTGTATACTGGTCTAATAAAGTTTGCATCTAGTTATCCTTCCCTTCCCTTTGCAAATAAATTAAATTTGTGGAAAAGGCAGCAGATTATTCATATGCTGTTATTGGTAACTTCGGAAGCTTTCAAACCAAAACAACTCAATCCCACGTGTACTATAAAGCTATTTGCCTTTTTTCTCCCCTCAGATCAGTATGTCAACAAAAGAAAAAATAAATCATATGCAAATACCTTCTGGCTTAGGATCTGTTACTTGAACATAATTAGGACTAGTAATGCTAATTTTCCGTAATTACCAGCTGAGGAAGAATATTATAAACTTATTTATTTAAATTTACTGATACAGCTAAGAAAACTTTGGTATGAGGAGCAACACTTACCAGGAGTTCCCCAGAACGAGATTCCTGATTTGAAGTCATGTCTTCTATATCAACATTTTCAAGTAATTAATTGCTGCATCTCTCGGAAAATGTTCCGCAGTATTGCCACTGAATCTTTAGACTCTATGATGATACAAGCTAGTTCAGGCACAAAAGAATCATCTGATAATAATGTTGGAGCTCCTGCAAGCCCTGTTTTATATGCTAGAGTAAACAGTGGGGAGCTTGTTCTACGACTTGGTGCAGATCGTCTTGCTGGAGATATGACACTGTTGGAAACTGGCGAGCCTGTGTATTCTCCACTCACCCAGGTTTGACAGATATTTATTTTTTTTATATATAATTACTACTCAAACACACTGTTATAATTTAGATCTTTGAACTATTTTATGTATAGGAAGGGCCTTTGCTTACAGAAGATCTAATCAAGGAAACAGAGGAGTTTGTGCTGCGGACAGGGAGGTATGTAAGCTATCTGCTATTCATTTTTTTACCATCCATTATCTCATATCTAAATGCATTTTCCCTTTTCCTTGTATATATGTATAGTGTGTTGTTGATCCCAGTTCAATGTTCTATATCATGAACTTTTTTATTAAATAATCAATTTCTTCTTGCTTCTTGGGCTCTTTATTGCTTGTTAGATGTGTTCCTCTACACCTTTGTGAATTGTTTCACACGATCTAAAACCTATTAATATGACCTATTGACTCACTTCTAGACTGTGTCCAGGACCAGTATCTGTCTAGCTAGAGTCTGAGCCTAAGAACTAATTTCTAGGATTTGCATTGATGGACTAGTTGATCAACAAAACATTCGCAGAATGCTATTTTATAATACATTGATGATCATATAGCCGTTTCTCATTTGATTACTATGTTACCTTTTATGGTCAGTGTTGGTGCTGGGTGCTCCCAATTGCTGTCTGATATGCAAGCTTTCAAGGTAAGGCTCTCCCAATGGCTTCTTACTATATTGAATGTACCTAATGTTTTGTTTGAGTTAGTTCCGTTTGTTATCATATTTTAGGCTGCAAATCCTGGATGTATTTTGGAGGATTTTGTAAGATGGCACTCTCCTCCTGATTGGACAGACAATGAGGCAAGTGTCGAGGATAGTGATGTTTTTGATAGTGGTGAGTTATTGTCTGCCAGAGGTCAGCTAAGTCGGCGAATGCAAAAAGAAGGTATACTTTCAGTCTTTTTCATCATGGATTGATACTTAAATTCTGCTGCAACTATTTTGTTGTCCATTTTTATGTCAGTGGAGCATCAACATCTGGTAAAATTGTGGATTTACTTTGCTTGAAACAATATTTTGTGGACTGTATCTTATCACAAACTGTGAGTAAAATTTTACAATATGATTTGGGGAGTTGCAAGGCAGGCATGCATAGAATCTTCAGTATACATGATGAGAATTTTTCATCGCAGGTTGTTGTAAAAACTTTTGTGGCTAAGTGGTCAGTTTTGGTTCTAGAATGTCTAACTGTATAGTTTGAATAATTTTGAGTGTTGAATTAATAATTTCCTTTGTCAGTCAATTCAATTGATATCAGCATAGATGATTAGTTTTCATATTCCTAACTGCCTTGGGAAACCACAGAATTGAAAGTATTGACACCCTATGCCTCAATCTATATAGCATTTCAGTAAGATATATATTGCCTAAACTGGATATTATATCATATTTATGGTAAATCATTATGCAGACAAGTGAATCTTGAGTATTGTCTTACTTTTATTGAAAGTTATAACCCACAAAATCTGCAAGAAACATGGGAACAGTTGAACACTTATTTTTTTCTGATTCATACTGCTACTCTTCTCTTAACTTCATTACATGTCAATGATAGGTAATTTGTGGCGTGAATTGTGGGAAACATCAAAACCAGTACCAGCTGTTAAGCAGGCACCTCTGTTTGATGAGGATTTGGCAGTGTAAGTTGATGATGAGGATTTTTTGTATTAAAAAATATTTCAACCAAAAAGCCATATCTTGAATCCCGTGTTTCATTCATTTATAGGGAGGGCATCCTAAATGCTTTTGAGGACATCCATCCATCTGATCTTTTTGAACAGCTGTTTGTTTCTTTGGTAAGTTCTATATTTAATCTTTTATCACATTGGTTAGTTTTGTTGTATATTGATAGTTTCATTTATCATTACATGATGGATCTTGAAAGTATTACTATCACTACTCGTATGTGGTGTACAGTTTTTTTATTTTTTTTTTTAATTTGAAAATTGTGTTTTTTGATTTCTTGGAATCTGGCGACTGAATCTAAAGCAGATTGTAGAATATATATTGATAGAATGTATAGACATCTAGGCATTTTTTGCGATGAAATATAGTAGTACATTTAATATTTTTCTGTGTAAGGAGGGTGGGTAAGGCTTCTGTTGTTGTAAGGAGGATGTTCTTCTGTTACATAGTAGGACTAATAGTAATAGTCTTTGTCATTAAAAGAAAAATGATAGCCTTCACTGGACTCAGTGTACTCTCAATTAAATACAACAATAAACATTGTTGTCTTTTTTTCGTAATAAAAGAAAATGTAAGACAAACACTTAGTAGGCATCGTGCTGATCAAACTTAGAACTCCTTGCCATACAGACTTCAGTAGCATTGGCTGTTAAAGGTTTGTGAGGGCTAAAACATTTGCTCTTTTATGTCACCAATTTTTGTGCTAAAGAAATATAATTGTTCTGAACTTTTAATTATTTCAGAATTTTTAAATCACAAAGCATTATGTTCCAAAATATATCTTGATTGATGAATTTCGTAATAATGCTATAGCTTTGTAAAGTTTCTTGATAGAAATGCACTGTGTTCTTTTTACTCTTAACAAGTTGTCTCAATTTGATTGATATCTATTGGTGCTTGTACCATTTCTAATCATAACCTTTGGTTTTAATTATATAGCTTGGTTTAGGGTTTGCAATGGCTGAACCTATGCTGTCTAGTAACAGTGACTTCTCGAAGTTATTCTATGACTGCAAGGAGTACATAGTTGTCGCTTGTCAAAGCAGCAAATTGAATGAGAAAGTTGATGATCTTGTCCAGGTGAGTACTCTCTAGAATAAGTGACTTAATATATAGCATCTCTCGGAATCCATGCGAAGCTTCAGATCTCTCTCTATATTGATTAATACTTGAATGAAATGAATGGTCAATGTGACATGTAATCCAGTGGAGAAAATTCTTACCTTATCCTCATATTTGAACAGTCGTCCACTATATAAATAAATTTATTAAGCAGAGTCTCGAAGACCATCACAATGCACGAAACTTGTAACTTTTATGAATACTCCCTTCCAGAACTATATAGTTTACCTCTTTTAGCATACAAGCTCGTTGATAACCCTACCTGTAAGCTCATGGGGAACAAAAAAATTATTCCACCGGACATGTAATTGATACCAAAACTGTTGGTAGTTGATTTTATCAGCAACTATTTGCTAATACATTTAATAGAGAACTTAATGGTTACGTTCCTGTGTAGGCATATGAAACAGTGGAGAGAATGTTATTGAATCCTGAAGAAGCACTGAAGATGATTAAGCAGACAGAGGAATCAGCTATGGTTACTGATGAACCAAAGAGCCCGTTGAAGAGGCTTAGCCTTATGTTTGCCGGCAAAGATAAACTATTGAGGAGGTCTCTCTCAAAGGATCAGATAAATGATGAAGAAAAGTCTGGTCGGCAATCATTCTCAAGTTTCTTTGATAGCAAGTCATCTTTGTTCTCAAAGAAGCCGCCAAAGTCTGAATCCCCATCTCCTTCGGAGAAATCTTCTCTCGATGCTGGTTGGACAGTTGTATAGACAAATTTCATCTTCACTGTGTTTATTGAGGATACGCAATATTTTTTGGGTTCCCCTGCAGATAACTGTAAATTTTCTTTATTCTTAATACATGGTTGTTAATACTTCATTCTTTTTATTAAGGGAATTGAAGATATTTCTTTTTGGCTTTAGTAAATATAATGTTATTTGTTAGCTCTGCCTGCTTACACGTGTACTGTTGGAATAACCTTTGAGATACTCCTCAGGCTTGGCTTGACAACTCTTTGTAAGAATTCGGTTATGGCTGATAGAAATTGATCTATTAATACAAATATTGCCAATTTATGTTTAAGAAATTGTGTCTGTAGTAAATATTGTTAAATTAGTTAAGAAAAGAGCTTGAAATAAAAAGTTTAATGTGATAGAGATAAAAAGTGAGGAAATTGTCATAAAAGATGGTTCATGAACAATACAACTTTTACATTAATGATATGATACACTTTTCAGTCTAATTTTCGGTACTAAAAGAAACATAACCATTGAGGGTAAACTTCTTTAGCGCTAAGAAGTTATATTATTAAATATCAATCACTAATCATATTATTTTTTTGTTTTTGTCTATTATGGGGGTAATAACCCACTGAATCAGACAGGAACAATTTGGTTTCACGAGATTGTACTCGCATAATAGCTAATAATAATACCATGTTTATTAATGGGAACACAAATTACTCTTGAGATGTTTTATCATCTGAACAAAAGATACACCAAAATACACATTGATAAGATACAATCATGCAGTAGTGGTTCAAAGCATTATGAGGTTAGTTATCAAGTTAAAGTAATCTTTGTTTCTTCCTCCTTGACCTCCCCTTGCCCACTAAGTACTATGTCCCTGTTTATTCATCTTCTATCATCTTCTCCTTCATCTTCATCTTCATCATCATCTTCTCCTTCATCTTCATCTTCTCCTTCATCTTCATCTTCATCATCAACCTTCTGCTCTTCATCTGACTTAGGGAAAGAGTTGGCAAGGAAACCCGGGACAACAAAATTTGAGACGAAGTACATTGCTAGAAGCACACCACTGCAATGTATAGAGAATTTTTGAGTTAAATTCTAGACTTCAAAGATCATAGCCTCCATTTTGGAGCAGAAGGCTGTTTATAGCCTGAGCCAAGTGCCAAATTCAATTATAATAAGGAGAAGAGTGCCACATTGTTGACATAATTTAATACTTATTGAAAACTATAGAGTGAGGAAAGAATACTATCTTCTAACAAATTTCATTTAAGAATTTAGAGGATGTGTTGTGAAGGAAAAAAAGGAAAGGTGTTGGACTGCACCCTATTGGGAGTAAGGATGATAGGTCACCGGATTCTGCTGGGGAAACAACCATTAAATGTGGGAGTGCCTTGGTACTCAATGAAGTTGGTGAAGGTAAGTGCAGGAGAAGTGGAGGTTGGTGAGTAGAAAGGCAAAACAGTTTGCAGGTGTGGCTTATATGATGTAGCTGATGTTTGAGTTTTGCATGCAAGGGAAGCAGTGAAGATTGTAGCTGGAGGCACCTCATGGAGAAGAAGCTTTTGCTTGGTCAGTTGGTTGCTCTTTCAGGAATTGAGATAATGTTTGGGACTGAGGGGATTTTTCACTTAACATATCATCCTTTCTGAAGGGTCCCATTTTCTTTTTGTGTTGTAGACTTTGAGGTGGAGTTAGCCTAATCTTTTCAGACCCAAAACTCAAATAATGAGAGTGTATCAGTTTTATACAATTCTTCTTATAGTGTGGTAGACTTAGATATAAATATATATAATAAAAGATAAATTTGTAATTAAATTATATAAAAATATTAAAATAATAGTATTAAGGATTATAATGTTGTTAGACTGTGAATATATTTATGCTCTTTTGTTAATTTGTTTAGTGAAATTGATCAATTTAAAATTATGTTAATCAAATTACATTCTAAACTGATATTTTAATCAACTGGTATTTTAATTTAGAGAAAGTAACATACTTCTATCCAACACGTACTTCCTTCTTAAATTTATAAAAGAAATAAAAATAAAAAGTCAACAAGATCATAATACTTTTTTTTTAATTCTGCCTAACTTTATGTATGTTGAATAATATATTAATACAGGTATGTTTTATTTAAGATGTTTAACCACAAAAGAAATTTACAATCACTGTCAAACATTGAGCAGAAACACCAATAAAATTTGTATATAAGATTTATAGAATAAGACTAATCAATAAAAAAGTAAAAACATTGATTTATATTTAATTTTTTAAACATAGAATAATTAAATACATATTTAGTATTATATATAATATAAGGAAAATACATGTAACAGGTGTTTGTGCAAATTTTGCTGTTATGATATCTCATTTTAATAAGTTAAAAATTAATATTTATATTAATTTATAAATTTATTTAAATATAATATTTACATTGTTACTTTTATATTTGATATATTTGATCTATAATTTGAATAAAGAGAAAGAATAAACATAACGCGTGGAGTTATTTTTATTGAAATGAGTGGTTTATATTTATGATTTTTTTATAATTTTAAAATATAATTAATTATAAAATAAGAATATAGAATGTTTTAAAAAAGGAAACCTTATATTGTATAAATATATTTAATAATATTCAAAACTTAGTATTTATATATACACATATTATATAAGTAAATACATAATTAGGAAATTTATTTATTTCCTTTGCACAAAATAACTCTTACATTGATATTTAATTAGGCTATGACAAGGCTTAAAATTATGAGTTTGAAGGAAACTAAATTTTTGAAACCATAAGGACACATAGTTTTAAATCACACAATTTTTTCTATTTTTTTTAAATCACAAAAAAAAAATATAGTTTGGACAGTGAAACCACATATTTTTTACTAATTTTTCAATGACGTAATTGATTTTTATTAATTTCATTTTAAAAAATATAATTATAAATAAACTTTAACTTCATCTAACTCACTTTTATCTTAAAAAGAAAAAAAGAATTAGTTTGATTAAAAAAGTATTATTTTATTAATTTTGAATAAAATCATAAATTGATTTGATTGATACAAAATTTTGACCATCATAAATTGAATATAAATTGTGAAAGGTGATGAAGAAAAACAATATTTAAACACCTGTATACTTGACATGATAAATTCCCAAATTTCAGGGCAATAATAAGAAAGAATTAGGGAAATTTGACATAAGAAATTAGAAATACAATTATAGAGAATCATAGAGGGAGAATAGTATAATATTTTTCTTCAGAACTTGTTGGCGGCGATCTCCGTTCCATCGTCAACCCTACCTTCCTTCTTGCGTTTCGCTGTTCAGGTTCCACACTTTTCTTTTCACTCTCTCTTCTTCAATCTTTCGCTGTGCCTTTTCCATTTCTTTGTTTCGAAACTAGCATTCTATTGTTCTGCACCGCAATTTCTCAAATCTGAATCTGGAACGTTCAATCGGAAGAATCCATCGCAATAGGTGTATTGTTACTGCTGCTTTGTGAAACGTAATGCGATATGTTATGATGCATGTATTTTTCAGATTACTCCGATGATTTTTATGGTTTTGTTTTTTGGATTTGGTATTTGTCGAATTAGGTTTGAATTCCGGAAGAAGAAGATATTTCTGATAGCATAATCATGTTTGGTGTGGTAAGGCGAAGGGTTGCTTCTGGCAGCCCGTCTCCTCGGGTAAGAGCTGAATCTTTGTAAACGCTTTTGATGAATTTTTAATTTGAATGTGTTTGGGTTGATCCATGGATTCATGCTTAAGTTTAAGCGAAGCCTGATGCCTATTTTGCAATTGTTTCAGCTTATAGGTCAGTCAGTTCAGAAAATTCGGGCTGGCCTCTCTGGTTCTGCTAGAGTTTCTTCCACTGTCGAGAAAGAGGTGTTTGTCTTACTTTTTTTTCTTTTTGCATCCTAATCTGTTAATACGTTTTTATCTTCTTTGCACAAGGTACTGATGATCACTTAAATGTTATTTTTGGCATGTGGTTAATCATGCTGTTTGTTTCTTCAAAGAAGGGAATGTTCGTCTTTAGCCCCTCAAAATAAGATCACATCCTTTTCGTCCCTCGGTTTGGCAAATGTGTCATGCCTGGTCTCTGTTTCAATATATATAATGAACCACAAAATTATGGCTGTATTTTTAGGGACTAAAGACTTACATTTCTATATTTATAGAAAATAAAGATATTAATTCTTTGGGATATGTGTTTAATGTATGTAACCTTCACAGTAGAATGTGAAATTAATGGTTGTGCTTTTTGATAAAAAAAATCTGTAGCTTGCAAAAACTCTGATTATCATCTGTTACATTTCATTTCATTTTCTAACCTTTTTCTTCCTTTTTATACATCTATGGCTTATGGATTGTTCATAGGTTTCGAATTTAATTTCTGTTTATGCTCTTTTCTGTTGTGTGTTGTTTGAATATTGTTCAAAATTTGAATGGATTATCAGATGACTGTTCAAATTCAATGTGACAGGGTAGAGATTTAGTTTTTTTGCTCAACTCTATCAGCAAAGTTTGCCACTTACAAAGTGATACATAGACAGACTGCCAGTTTAGTCAGACTGTACTATGTAAATTTATTGGGACCGTCTTATGCAGTGTCTAGTCAGACTGTACTATGTAAATTTATTGGGACAGTCTTATTCAGCGTGGATGATGTTTTATTAACTAGATTATTTTGTGCACTCTTCTATTTATTGATTTTTTTAACTGTTAAACGTACATGCTTTAGTCATTCATCACTCCATGACAGTATATCATGCATACAGGTGATGATTGATGGCCTCATTATTTATTTCTTCTCGTTGTTACTCATGGTCTTCTTTGTTATAAGGGGGTAATCTACTTGTTATTCGTATTCTTTTGAAGTTTCTTACAACTATTTTGTTTTATGTTTGACAGATTGTGTTTCATTCAGACGGATGTGGATTTGTAAGGAACTTCTGTAGTATAACATCTGGTAATTTTGGGTGCATTTTAGAGGCTATTGTCTTAATTAGTTTAATGATTTCTTGTATTTTTTAATTTAAGTCATTAATATTGTTGCTGCAGGATCCGGGATTAATTCTAAGGCTATGAGGTTAGTGACATCACATTGATATTCAGTCCCAGGCTTTATTCAAGTATTGAATTCTATTTAGTTTTGATAAAAAAGTTTGGGTTTGAAATTGGAAGATGCAATAGTAAGGGTGCACTTGGTTAAGCATTTTGGTTTTTCCTTGAAAATAACAAGCACATCTGAAAACATGTTTGTTGTAGTTATAGACATACTTAAAATTAGCTGAAAATGGAAACATAAAATCTAGCTCTCGAACCAGATCTTCAAATGTTAGAATTAGATTTGGCAGCTTTAAATTGTTTTCTTAAAAACAACAAAGAGTTTGGAGAAAAATAATATAATGTAGAAAGGTTTTCTATATCCAGGCTTTTCAGGAGAAAAAAGTGAATTGGTAATAAAAATGAAAAAATTAAACTATTTTCAGTGTGCTAACCAATTGAATCCTTAATTTTAGTTGTGAGAAATTTCAGTACCAACAGTCCTTGCTTTTTTCAGTCTTATTTGGTTGCAAATTTTACACTTTTTCTCTTGTGTTGCTGCTAATGCATAGGTTATGCACGTAAACATTCATATCATGTTGTCATCGTCATATAAATACTAAGTATTTAAATTTGGTGGTGTTCTAAGTGCATTGGATGTCCCAGAGACATAATTTGAAATGACGTATTTTTAAGTCAGTTGCATTTTGGGTATTCTTGTTTCATTTAATTTGTACTCAATCTAATTCTGTTGATAATCTTTTCACATGGAGTTTGGGGTGTCCAATAATGAGAAATCATTAATTGACGAGTTGATGGAATGGAAAGTTTTTACAGTTTCTCATCCTGTGACACTGTTTTGATATTGTGTTTTTGTTATGTAGGGTGGTTTTTCATCCAGAGGCAGTAGCTTTTCGAACCTGGGGGCGTCCATTTTCTTCAGACAATGGTGAGACATTGACATGCATATTCTTCTGTGGTTCAAGTTTTTTTCTTTTGTGAAGCATGACTCGACATATCTAATGCATTTTCTAATATGTTTAACTCTTATAAAGTTGTTGAAAGAGGAGACAATCCGTGAATATGAAAAAGCATTGCATCTGTCTTTAAAAAGGATTATATTGTTCCTTATATCTGTTTGAAAACATTGACATCTAGTAATATTTAGTATGGTTAGAATAAGTAATAATCACCGAGTCTATTGATTTTATAATTTTCATCATGATTTTGAAGTCTCGTATATAATCTACATGGGCTACATAGTTTATTTGAAACTTTCTTGTGTATATTTTTTGTACTATGTAAATGGAACTTATATGTAGGAATTTGGTGAATGTTCTAAATTTCATTTTCACTTTATATGAGAGTCTAGTATCTAGGACCAAAGAAATAAGAGTTGATTATTGATGTCATTCATTTATATGGCATTTAGGTTGTCTAACTAACTCGTTTTATTCTGACTTTTGATTGATGGTTATTGTTATTTATATGTGTGATAAAGGAGATACGGTCGATGTTGTGGTCCCTCCTCTGGCTGAATCTATCGCTGATGGAACTCTGGCAAACTTTTTGAAGAGTACGTTGATCCTCAAATGTGTTTTTTATTCTATCTATTTGAATGGTATTTTTTATGAATTATTGGTGAGTGACCATCATGTTTTTATTTGATAAATGAAAATCAGGGCCTGGTGACAGGGTTAAGGCTGATGAGCCAATTGCTCAAATTGAAACAGATAAGGTGCCATGTTGGAACAAGCAAATATTTGTGAAGGATTCTGATGGTTATAAACAGATCTGATCTTCATTTTTAGAATAATTAATTCTGTATGTTGTTCTTATTCCTTAATTAGGTGACAATCGATGTTTCAAGTCCTGAGTCAGGTGTCATTCTGAAGGTACAGTTTGATTGCTTAAATGGTTTTTATCCAACCACTCCAGAATGATAGAAGTTATTACTTGTATTAAATTTTGTTTGTGTGATCTATTTAATGGTTTGCAGTTTCTAGCCAATGAAGGGGATACTGTTGAGCCAGGTAACAAGATAGCAATCATTTCAAGGTCTGCTGACGCAACTCATGTTGCTCCATCTGAGACTACATCTGAGAAAGCTGCTCCTCAGCCAACGCCAAAGGTTAGTGAGGAGAAGAAAGCTCCCAAAGTTGAAACCCAACCTGCTAAAGAGAAGCCCAAAGCACCTCCTTCCGCATTGAGTTCTCCCACTGAGCCCCAACTTCCTCCCAAAGAAAGAGAAAGGCGGGTGAGTCATTGAGAACTTTGTCCTACTGAGTTATATTTAGCAAGCATGAAAGTTCTTTTGATGTTTTCTGTTGTTATCAAAGGTTCCTATGACAAGGCTCCGGAAACGAGTTGCTACACGGCTGAAAGATTCCCAGAACACATTTGCTATGCTCACAACCTTCAATGAAGTTGATATGTATGTTTTGTTGATTTTTGAAGTATATCTAAAGCTTTGAATATTGCTTAAGTTTGTGTGTTTTCACCCGTAATAAATATTCAGTATTATACATTATTGGGTTTTTGATCTAATGGAACAATGTTTTCTAAATTTAATGAAGCCCTCAAGAAAAATCTGTAGCTATGAATCTATGATACACTGGAAAGTCATGGCATTTCTGTTAATTTTTCTTGTTCTTTGTCAGATCAACATGATTGTGTGTTCTCTTAAATTCTACTTGCGGTCTTGGTTTGTTTTTTTTTTTTTTTGGTTTAGAGGAAGATAGGGCATGGATTAACGTACATATGCATTGGGGTCAAAATCTTTTTCCCTTGGATTTGTGTTTAACTTTTTGCTCATCTATACATGTAATATTACATTATGCCACTTTGTTAGTTTCTGTGTGATAACACCAGTATCATGGGACATTCTGTTGAGGGGAGGATGTAATTTAGTTATAATGTGGGACATTCTTAATGCTGAGTTTCCTGTCATTTAGTAATTTAGTAGATTACTTTTTTCAATATTTCCCTTATTGTTTTTCTCTTGATGACAGGACTAATTTGATGAAGCTCCGTTCTGATTATAAGGATGCTTTTGTTGAAAAACACGGAGTCAAGTTGGGGCTTATGTCAGGCTTTGTCAAAGTATGTTTTCTATTTACAAGTATAGACTAGCTTGGCTTTATCTTTTTTATTTCCTCATACTTTTGTGGTGTCCATGTTAGGCCGCTGTCAACGCACTCCAACATCAACCAATTGTCAATGCAGTCATTGATGGGGATGATATTATATACAGAGATTATATAGATATCAGCATAGCCGTTGGTACTCCGAAGGTTTTTACCAGCCACACCATTACCTTTTCTCATTTACTTTGTTTGTGTAGAGAAATCTATCAATCAATCATTATACTATCTCTTGACGAAACTTTGCTATTTTCAATAAACTTGTATCAACTACTGTCATGGCTATTGGAGCTAATTAACAAATATACTGTTAAATTTGCAATTCTTTTGCTTGGCTATGGAAGTTATCAACATGCATGTGTGTTTTAACAATTATTGACCCTCAATTCCATCCCAGGGCCTTGTTGTTCCTGTTATCCGCAATGCAGAAACCATGAACTTTGCTGATATAGAAAAGCAAATCAATGCTTTTGCTAAGAAAGCAAATGATGGAACTTTATCAATTGATGAGATGGCTGGAGGCACTCTTACAATATCCAACGGTGGTGTTTATGGAAGCCTTTTGAGTACCCCTATTATCAACCCCCCTCAGGTTTGGAAGTTCTAACAAGATATAAATCATGACATTCTTTGATATATATTCGAAGCTGTTTTGTCTTTGTTAATGTGATAGTACTTCATCATTGATTGCTTTCCTTCTATCTTATCAGTAGGTTCCGGCATTGTTTGTCATTTAGTGAAAATGGTCATTATTTGTCCCCACTAAATTATCAAAATGCTATTTGTTTCACGAAAAGATCACTGTAATTCAAAATATCAAGCTAAATTACGAATAGTTACTAGTTAAATTTATATCAATGATGTTTTTAATGCTGCAAATAATTGTTAACAATTTGTATAATAAACTGATAATTATTTAGAAAGAAAACTCATGCAGCTATTGTTTTTGGCAGTCTGCAATCTTGGGTATGCATTCCATAGTGAGCCGTCCGACGGTTGTTGGAGGAAATGTTGTCCCAAGACCATTGATGTACGTTGCTCTAACATATGACCATAGAATTATCGATGGAAGAGAGGCAGTGTTCTTTCTGCGCCGCATCAAAGATATCGTGGAGGATCCTCGCAGGCTTTTGCTTGACATATAATTTGGATGGAGTAATTAAACCTCAATTCAAATACCATAATGGGTACCCATTTGTTTGGCTTTTGAATTCGGCTGCCCGTAATTTATAATCTGTAATGAGCAAACTCTTTAGGATCATATATATTCAGCATGTTTGTGTTTTTTCTGCTCACTATTCCTCTCATTTAATATGAAGAGGGTCACAGTTTTTTGCTCCAAAAATGTATGAAAGAACTATGAAACTATATGTAGGGGTTGTCCCTGAAGTAATAATGCGATTTCTTTTCCATCGCACTTTATGCCGCAGTACTTTTTTGCCGATGAAATTTCTGATACATATCATTTTAATTTCCAAATAATTCTGGCAAAAACTAAATTTGTTAGAATTCATGTGTTATTGTGTTCTTCGCGGCATAAAATGTAGTGTCTCCCAAGCCTTGATGGTTCCAAGTCATCCTAAAATAATACAATGGATGATTATACTTCCATTGACACTCGTGGGAGCTAGCTGTATACGCAGGTGCAAAATTTTACAACGGATGCAAGATCTAACTGGGCCTCTGCATTTGCTGGTGCTACCGGGTACCAGCTCAATCTCATATTAAGAGAGTTTTTAGACATATTCTTCCTACAATTTCGAAGTTTCTTCTTGTATTGTATTTTAAAAAATACTGAAATATTTAAAAAAATTAGGAAAAATATGGAAAAAATTCAATTCTGAAAAACTTAATTTAGAATAGTGATGTGAAAATCCAAATCTTAAGATATATTTTAAAATACTAAATATTTTAGAATACTAAATATACTAAATATACTGAATACATTTTAACCTGTATTATACTCCTATTTAAAAATTAAAGAGTGCATTTTAATCATTTATGGTGTCTAGAAAGCAAGTGCTAATTTTCAATTTTGGAGAGTGAACTTTAGTTTGGTGCCTTGCAAGTGAAAAAAACAAACATGCGTAGGAATAATCTCTTAAGGAAACCTGAAGAGACCGGTAAAATTGATGTTGTCAGAAGTTATTCTAAACCTCCTTAGGTGTTGGAAAGAAAAGCATGGCATATAATTCTTTGCCTAACCTCACAACTCTCCAAAAGTAGCTTATAACCACATACTCTCAAACTCCAAATCAACACTTCACTATTTTTTTTGCCTCCTCTCATCTTACATTCACCACACAAATAAAGGTTTAAGCAATTATACAAAGATGATACAACTTTTATTCATGCTTTTGATTATCCAAATGGCATTAATCCTAATATTATCTTTTGCAAATCCAATACGAAAATTGGTGGCGAAGGGGCTAGACCTTTCGAAGCAGGGGAGGGGCCCCTTGGTCACAAAAACTGTGGCAGCAACCATGCTTGTGGTCTTCAGCTCCACCGTCTATACCATAACCCAAATGCAAAAGCGTTTAAAGGATTCTGCCACAGTTAATCCAACTGATGAGGTTGTCATGGCATATCGTCTCTTGGAAGCATCTCTCTTGGGTAACTTGTTTCCTTACAATACCTGCATTACTGTTTTTGTTGCACTCATCAAGCTTAAATTCATCACAATTTCACTATGCAAGTTTACATAAATATGTTGTTCTTGGCTTCACCCGAGATGCCCACCATTAAAATTTTGATCCTTCTCTATTAAGAAGTTAATTTTAATGTAACCCAACCTCATAAAACCGGCTTATAAGATGAGTTTTGCATTCATTTATATACTAAATGTTTTTATTTCTAGTAAGATCTCACGCCGAGATATGCTAACTTGTGCGTGAGACTATATATATATAAGTGGTCCAATAACGATTCGATAGCAGTGACCTAATGAGCATAACAAATTTTCTTTAGGATAGACATAGACTCTAAGTGGATTGAATTTAAGTCTAACTCAACGTTATAAGATCGTTTTATAAATTGAAATTTACACCTACTTATATTGTTTTTATGTCTAATCAATTTGAGATCTTCAACATTCTGAATTTTTTTGATTTCTCACTAAAACGTTTAACCCAACACCAAATGAATTCTAGCAAGTATCAATGAACATATATTTCTCTTTTGTCACTTGTTCTGGTATATTATGTGCAGAAAGAACATATAACTTTAAACCCTATTTATTATTGGGCAGGATTCTCTCTATTCCTTGGATTGATTATCGACAGACAACATTATTATATAAGGGAGATTAATTTACTGAGGAAGAGCTTGGAAACAGCGAAAAAACAAAATCTCAAGTAAACAGAATGTGAGATAGCGGTTGCACGTAACCAATATCCTGAACAGGAAAATTCTGAAGCTTCAAGATGTTGCGTGTTCTTCTAGGAATGTTCAACACTCAGAATTGAATTGAATTGAGCATATGTACATAATTCTTCTAATTGTGTCTGTAGTTCGTATAAATTATTCATTTTACTTTTATGTAACCATTACTGAATATAAATAATAGTTTCACATTTGAATATGCGAATGCTTCCGTGAATGAGAAAAGAATAATTATGAATGCACTTCTTATAGCCGTTTTCACTTCTTTAAACGAACTCAGAATAAATATCATATTAACTTTGAAACATCTTAAATATTAATATGATAATACTATTAGTTCAGCCATTATCAAGCATTAATAACCAGGGAGTTTTCTTCCCCACATAGTATTGACATGGTTTTCTGCTAACACAGAAAGCATCAAACCAATATCATACGTAACTGCAACATAACATCGTAAACTTCATACTAACATCTTGAAACGGAAACAAACAGTTGCACATGAAAACCTCAAATACTTATTTTTGAATAACTAGGATTCACAATCAATTACAATAGTTAATCCATTGCAGCTGTCTCTTTGGTATGTTCAGGCTGGTTGTCCAATGGAGACAAGGGAGGGTACGATGGTGATGGTGATGGTGTCACTGGTCCTGGAGATGGTGATACTGGCACCGGTGATGGCACCGGTGACACTGGCACCGGTGATGGCACAGGTGTCACTGGCACTGGTGATGGTGTCACTGGCACAGGTGCCACTGGCACCGGTGATGGTGTCACTGGCACTGGCACGGGTGCTGGTGACACTGGCACTGGTGTTGGTGCTGGTGACACTGGCACCGGTGATGGTGATGGTGATACTGGTACTGGTGTTGGTGATACTGGCACTGGTGTTGGTGGCACTATAACCGGTGTTGGAGGCCCTTGAACCGGTGTTGGTGGCATTGGAACCAGAAACGGTGGTGTTGGTGGCAGTGGTACTAGAAATGGTGGCACTGGCACTGATTGCTCAAAGGCACATACTCCAAATACGCATAACCTTCCAAAAGGGCATACTCTTCCACACCCCCCACAGTTGAAAATGTTCCTATTTGTGTTTACGCAGAGACGGTTGCAGCATTGACGATTGAACAGGCATCTAAACCCACATATCCCACAGTTATCGTTGTCTGCAGTCACATCCACACAACGGTCTCCACAACACATAAACCTTGTTGGAAACTCTCCTCTGCTACATACGAATGGTCTTCCTGCACATCCAGTGATTTGGTTAACATCTTTCTCCATCAATGATGTTGAGTTGGTGTCATTTTCATGCACTTCTTTCGCTGTTGACTCTCCCTCTATTTTCATCACCAACAGCACCAACACCAACATCACAAGAGCTGAACATTTTGCGTGCAGACTCATCTTGAGGAAGTGGTTGTTTATGCCTTGAAGGGTAGGATTGTGGAACCAATTTATACAGGTTTATCAAGTTAACTTGCTTTTCTAACAAGCCAAAAGAGCGTGTTTTTCATGCATGGTTATGGACGGTGGACCTTATCTGCACTCGCTTTTATTGTTATTAGAAGGGAAGTTTTGTCAGCTAGCTCTGTGCTTTTTGCATATGAGTTGGGTGGCTTAACGCTTTTACGTTCATCCATCCTCAAAATAAGCCACTTCACTACCGTTTCTCGTTGATTTTTAAGTCTATCTTATCGAGATTTTGTTGGACTTATCCGATCTCCCGCTATCGGACTGTCATTTCGGATCATTCATAATATGTTGTCACACGTGCGAATTGTCATATCGACATGAGAAGTGTGTTGGAAATCCACACCCACCATTTCATAGTTTATAATTGAGTTCAAACATTATCTTATAAGTCGATTTTATGAGATTAAGTTAGGTTTAAAGTTTAATACATATACTTCCAACTTCCTAATCATGCTCAATCTATAACCATCAACGGTTACGTTCAAGCAACGCGTCACATGAAAATGGAAACGCCTTCTAAAAGCACGGTGACAATCCCACGAAATTCTGTATCAGGTTATGGTTTTTGAGCATCAAGTCATCACCTTAATTAATGATCATAATTAATGTTATCAGTGTAAGAAAATTAGATCTAAAGAAAGAAACGCGCTTTTACTTTAAGCAGAATTTGAGGAAGTTTAATAAAAGATAACTGCACAAAATTGCCCAGTTCCCCATGGAACCACTCGTCTCATAACCAACGTTATGATCTGATATTCAGACAAAGGGACCACAATGTGGATGCGTACCACAGCATCATAACCAATTTAATGTTTGGACTCACAATTCTAGTAAGATTTGATGAAGTGAGCAATTCTCACATTCCTCTTAGGAAAAAAATGTCACAATAAGCAAATGGAGAGTAGTATAAGAGATTTTTTCTAATTTTACATTCTTTTAGAATCTTTTTGATGCACCAAATAAGTGTATTTTGCGCATATTCAAAGATATGCTGTGTGAGAGTACTGCTGCTGAACACTACCAAATGGATAAGAAATCATTTATTGTCCCATTATAGTTCATTAATTACTAAGTGCGTTTGGGTGGGCACGTTTCCCTTTCTGAGATGAGTCTGTGCCTTTGTCCTAAAACTTACAAAACTTGAAATGAATTACTAGAAAATCAAGGCACTGAGTTTGACATAACCATCAAACGCGTCTCAGTTTTAGGACATCTTAGCAGAGAAACAACGTATAATGTTTGCAGCATCATACAATCAATTTGAAGACCAACTCGTCAAAAATCTGATTTTAGTCTCTGTGGTTTCTTCTTGTGACATTTGTACGACATGTATTGTGACATTTGTACGACATGTATCGGCAGTGAAGTATTCAATTCAATACATATTGTTTGGGTCTATCACAATTCTAATACGGTTCTAACACATCTCCAACACAATTTTAAAAATGACAAAGACAGGGAAATACTAAAAACTCAATCTTATTGTATAAGTTTTTATTATAATTATAGAAATAAAGAAAAAATATCAGTCATACTTTGATAGAACAACAACTTTCTATACTATGACTAATAAAACTAGGATTTATCAAATTCTTTTCTTTTCTTCATTCATGATGATTTCAGACCTAAAATAGGAACTGAATGCGCTAACTTTGGGCCTTTAACATAGTTTAAAAGTGGGCTTTCATAGTATAGGTAGTTGTTGTCCTAAACCTTATACCCTATCATACTTATTCACATAAATTTTTATTGTCATATTATATATAAATTCGTATCACGTGTCATATTTTTTTAGATTACACGTGTTAAAGCGTTCAGTTAGTAACATATCAACTATTCGTGTTTGTGCTATATAGATTAATATACAAACATAACATTCATTAGACACTGAAGCCAGAAAAAGGGCAAGTGAAAATTTCATCATGGAGAAACACATGCTGCAGTTTGATTTAGCCTTGAACAAACAAACAGATACCTGAATTTATTATTTCTTCAAGCATGAAAGACACAACAGACAGTCAAGTCAAGCACAATCACCAACACTACTCAGGTGAGCAGTTATTTCATCGATTTCCACATGAATACATAAAACACACGACCTTAAGGCTCAAGCACAACACAATACTACAACTTAAAAGTGATATAAATCAGCAAATTATTCTTAGAATGCTGCACAAATCCTGAATTTTTGTTCATAGTGGTAGCTAGAGACTTGTTTACTGAAGAACAACACATTCTTGTGAACCAGCAACCACCACCACAGTAGAGTGTGCACTTGAGCTCACAGCATCCTCTTCCTTGTCACGCTGAACATTATCACCACAGTCAATGGCTTCAAAAATAAGGTCGTTGACTTCTTGAAACCTCTCTTCAGAGAGAGACACCTCTGCAAGAAGCCTCCAAGCATTGCCTTCAGATGCCTCGTCATAATCCTTCTTCCTCTTTAAAACCATGTGCCCACTAATTTCCCACACTGCAGGGTTCACTTGGGTGTCAAGAAGCTCAGCATCCACTTCTCCAAGAGCTTGTTTCTCTGCATAACACTGTTCATATATTTGGTAAGATAAGTGATATATTAACAACTTGCATCAGTTGTATAGTGGAACAAGTTGTGAATGTATAATTATTGATTTGGTAAAGAGAAGTAATATATTGACAACTTGCACCAATCTACAACTCCATTTGATAGATTAGGAAAATTCATTTAGTTTACCTGTGGTAACAGAAACACTTGCTTTCCACAGTCAGAAATAAGAACATTGAATGGTATGTTATTGTTTTGAAGACATATACAAGCATCTGAAACAACATTTGATAAATCTTCCACAGTGTCTCCACCCTCAAAGACAAGACCTCTAACTGGATACTTCAACAGTTCAGATATCTTCACCCCACCATTTAAATTTGCAATTTTCTTAGTGGGGGCCTTCTCAATGGGAAAGGGCAGAGCCAAATAGTAAGCCTGCATATATTCATGTCAAAAAGTCATGAAATTTCAATCTGATTACTGAAAGAGTAGTCTTGAACAACAACACATCTACATAAACCTACAAGTGGTAATTGAGTATCAGTACCTGGAAGTGAAGATGGTTAATAGTTGCAAAAGCACCCAAGCTGTTGTAACCCAATCGAAAATAAGGATTATCAGCTTCCACTGCCATGTGAAGTGCAAGCAGGAAGCTCTCACGGTCAATCCTTTGGGGCAAACACTCAAATATGCGTGGAATCAGCAAAACATGCCCATACTCAATAGGACTCACCTGTTAAGAAAATAAACAAACAAACTATTAGATGATAAAAAGATCTCATAATATTTTACATTTTCAGTTATAATTTACTGTATAAAACTAATACAAACATCATCACATGCAATGCAATGACTAATAATCAACCCATAAGGAAAAAGGTTTGGTATCCATACATTGATGGCAACAAAACTGGGAGAATTATCAACATCAACTGGAGCATTTGGGAAGAACTGGATTTGTCCATCGTCACTAGCTTCAAATTGGAAGAGAACCTCTTCTTGCCCAACTTTGGTAAAGTTGAATTTGCTTTCATCAAAGGGCTGCAGAACCTTATCAACTCGGAATTCAGTTGGTCTCTTCTTGAGGTGACGACCCTCATTAAGCTGAGCAACGAAGCCATATTCACCAGGAATCACCTACACCAAAATCATCAGATGAACTTTAAGTCTAACTAAAACTCATAAAACTGATTTATAAGGGGAGAGGTTTGACTCAATCTCGTAAAACATACTTATAAACTCATAAAACAGATTTATAAAGTGATCATAAAACCGACTTATAAGATGAATTGCTCTAATTTGTAGTTGATGTGTGATTTTCAACAACGACAAAACACATCACACTCATAAATCATACCAACCATATCTATGGAGAGAAAGACAACATTTAGAAAAGGGAAAACAAAGCCAACCTTGGTTTCGCAGGCAGTCACATCATAGCGGAAAAGTCCTTTCTGCATGCGATCTTCCCACTGCCATGAAACGGTAAACAACACTTTACAACAAAGGGTAACAAAAAAAAATCATGTTAACCGTTCTCCATCACCAAAATTCCATGGTTACCTCTCCAAGAAGAAGCGAGTCCAGGAATGCCACGGGAGGCTCCCCGCATTCTTGCAGAGCCAAATCCTTTTCATTAACAACCTTCTTAAAAGCATACAGAGGAAGCTTTGCATCTGTAAACAAAACAAAAACACAAATCACAAAAAATAAAACAAAAAGAAAACACATAAGATTCCTGGATCCAACTCACTTTAGAGGATAAAATAAGATATTCATAATTTTTTCATGAGAAAATCAATTGTTTTAAGATTCCAAGAATATTCATACCAAATCGTGAATATATTAAAATATCAACTGTTCGTTTTCTTTTCAACTACCGCCACTATATATATGTTTGGTTTTTCACGTGGGTTGCTCCCAAGTCAGTTTCGTAACCCGTTTGCTTACCTTAAAAAGAAAGGTTAAGTTTATATAGAGAATTTATTCTTAACTAAACCTCATAAATTAATTTATATAAGGTGAGGTGTGTAGTTATTTATATACTATTAAATATATTAATTGTGGAAACATATTATGGGATCTCAAAAAAATACTAACTTTTTTACTAATAAAACTCTTTAGATACAAGATTTCAACTCAAGTTTGACTCAAATCTAAATTCGTAAGCTTTTATTTCACATATGCAGCAAGTAATTTAGCCTCAATCACTTTAAAATAGGCAATTGCATATATACAAGCAAACTAATAACAGTAATGAAAATCAGTTGGAGAGAAAGAAGGACCTGGAAGGCAACAAGCTTTGAGGCAATTCCGACCACAACCTCCGACGGGACGAGAAGTGTCGGCGGCGCCGTCTTTCTGGTAGTTGGAAACGACAGTAGGAACCCTCTTGATTTTGAGCATCATTTTTGTGAAATCGAAGAAAAAGAAGAAGAGAAAGAAGAAGAAGAAGAAGATGAAGAAAGAGCGAAAGTGTGTGCGCTGTTAAAGATGTTGGTTAAGTGAGCAGAGGAAAAGGAGAGAGAAGAAGAAGCTAGCAGAAGGAGGAGGAACCGCCACCGGCGAGGAAGAGGAGGTCGGAGGGACTACCACCTTCGGACGGGAGCGCACCACGCCCACCGTGCGGCGAAGGGTTTGCGAGAATTATGCAACCCGTCCGTCGTACAGTTGGGACATGAATGAGAAAGCGAAAGACTCTTAGAATAGCCGTGATGTCTGCAACGTGTTCTTACCGGGTTTCAACCCAATCACCTCTTCTTTCTCTTTCTGGTTTCTCTTTGAACTCTTCAACATGCAAACTTCCCTCGCTTCGTTTGGATAAGGTATGTGTGAGTCTGAGTCTGAGACAGAGGAGCATGTGGGTGTGTTGTTATATAGATAGATAAGACTTAGAGGTTAAGAACTCAAAGTGTTGTGTTGTGTGTGTGTGTGAGTGCTGAGAGTGAATGAAAGAAAACAGAGTGAGAGAGAAGAGACAATGATTGAAAGAGAGAGGGTGGTTTCGTTCTTTTGTTTCTCTTTGCTTTTCTTTTCACATTGTTTCCGTAAGAGTAGGACCACTATAAGAGAGAATGCTCCTTCTTCCACGAATATTCCGTTACAGAATCTTTTCTCCCACTTCTAATCTTAATAATCTCAACAATTCAAATATCCTTTCCTATTTTTTTAACAAAATATTGGATAATATATATTATCATAACAATATAATATATAATAGGTAGTTACTTTTGTTACCCCACCTTATCATAAATTAATTCTTTCTCCAATTCTCCATCTCTCCCTGTTAATAAATATTTTCGGTTAATCAATTAGTTTGGATTCTGTTATATGGGTTTAGACTTGTTTCGACTATAAGATATAAATTATCATTTCAACTATTGGATCTAGTTTAACTTTTGACTTTCAGGTTCAAGATTATTCTTGAATGTGTACCTACAAGGACTCTGACGATACAGTCAAAATGAGTTTGTTTGATTATTAGATAAAAAATACTATTTACAAATGATTATAAGATAAAAAAATAATACTCGCCGTTGTTCAACTTTAACTTTTACTCTTCGCATCTTATCGTTATTAAATATATTTACAGTTATTAAATATATTTACAGTATTTTCAACCTATGTATTGAATTTTAAAACTATGTTATCTTATTTTATCATTTATTTATATTATTTTATGTCGACCTAATCCGTACAGTTACCTAAAACATTTGTCGTTAATTTATCACGTGACCAAATTTTTTAACAACATTTTATATATACATTGTTTAAATAATTAATAAACATTACACATTATTAAATTATTTATAAAAGTTAGTTCTAGAAAGTAACATAGTGTATGCAGCTTCCCAACTTATATGAATCCAAATTCCAGTTGTGTTTTAATTATTGCCTCCTTTGACTACCAACACCACTGTTTTTGGTCTTCTTACATCTCATGATTAAAAGTTGGCATAAATATAATTTTAACTATTTAACAAATTAGTTTTTTAATATTTTTACAAAGTTTATCTTTTGTGTTTGTGGTTAATATTCATTAACAAAATTAGAAAAGTACACTATATTAATAAAATATTTTGTTAACAGTATCACGGTTATATCATCGTACTGTCGAATTGACTTAAATGTTTTAGATAAGAAAAATAACAAAAATATAAAGATAAAAATGGAAACGTACATGAACTAAATATATATATATATATATATATATAT
>Ga0123342_1003625_pt1 | contig 24590 bp, 8 predicted proteins | sample Turbeawhitnodule_FD_89960 | JGI IMG/M metagenome (GOLD analysis project Ga0123342, IMG submission 89960) | Root nodule microbial communities of legume samples collected from Mexico - Turtle bean Mexico white nodule | ecosystem: Host-associated > Plants > Roots > Nodule | place: Mexico: Nepantla... | reverse complement strand
TCTCTCTATCCTTAATCTCTTTAAATTCAGTTTTAATATTTGCAAACTGGTATAAACAACCGATTGTTTCTGCGAAACAACCGATTGTTTTTCTGGTGCTGTTGTTTTTGCTTTGTGATTTGGCAAACTAAATTTCTTTATCAATTGATTCTCGAAGAAATTTCATTCTTGACTTAAAAGTTTTCGAAAAACCTCTTTAAACAATTCACCCCCCTCTAGTTTAAAGCCACATATTCTAACACATAACCTGTTGCAGGGTGAAGCCTTCACCCCCGTTTGATGCAACAGGTCCATGCCTCGTAATTCTCATCTCCTGGATTTGTCTAGTTCTAGCTGGTGGGACAATGTTTTGTATCGTGCCCCACGGTGAGCGCCAAATGTTCCTGCCGGTTGACCAAATATGTTTTCGTGCGTGTACGTCACTCTTACGTCCAGAATCCATGCGCTTCACACGTGCTTTATGCCTGAAAACACAAAGACAAAGGGCGCCCTAGAAGCCGTTTGCACTCTGACGCTCAAGTCAATACTAGGGCTAGGAAACACCAAAACTATATAACTGTCACTGTGTGTGTATGTTAAGCGGCGCAAATGAATAGCGTACCTTGCTAAGTTTGTTGCTTTCCTTTTTATAGATTGATACTAGGGTTTCCTGTGTACCCAAAATGGGCTTTCTGATGGGGCGGGCCCATCACTGTTGTTACCCTACTCTTAGGATAACCTAGCGCGTGGGTTCCCTAACAGGAGTGCAACCTCTAACGGGGTGACCACCTGGGTGCCTCCTCGTGCACCTGATCTCTGGGGTCACCCGCCTTTGGGAGTGCCCTAGCATGTGCCATGCATGCAACTCAGCCCTAGAATGCAACCCTCACAAGTCATATCTTTCCAGTGGCTCTATACTTGTGTTACGCCTAAATGCGTCATCCACTCTACACGCATGGGCTCTCGTGACCTAGGCTTCTCCCTTTCTGATTATTGGTGTGTGGTCTGGGATCCACCTCTCGTGGCCCAGCTCTGCTGTTCGGGTCCCGATGTCCGACCTCTCCACACTGTCTAGTGGCACGTCGGTACATCTGGTGACCGATGTCTGACCACTCTTTGACTCCTTGGCGCACGTGTTTCGCGAGATACTAGCCCACGTCGTTCATGGGACACTACTTACATGACACCAATATTACCAGTGGTCAACGATGCCTAAGGACTGGTCGATAAAAAAGAAACAAAATATTTGATTTTGTCTATAATTAGTTTTCAACTTGTTACATACATATATTTCATTTATAAAGTACCATCATAAATAGAAAATAAAAAGTTATAGATAAACAAAATTAAATATATTTTTATCATGATGCAACGCTTTTTTAAGTATTTCTAATTTTGCAAGAGGTTTTTATTTTTATTTTAATATTTTTATTTTGTTTTAATTTTTACAATATTTTTATTTTTATTCTCATAATATGTGCATGACTCAAAAAAATTGTTTTCTATTTTTTTATTTTGAATTTATCAATTCAAAACAAACAAAATATTATAGAGACCAAAATAGGAATGTATTATAAAAAATAAAACAAATCACTAGCAAAGTAAAATAAAATAAAATTCTATAAGGACATTTCAGAAAATGATTTTATATGGAATAAACAAATACGGTATACTATGAAAACCTAAAATACATTTAAAATGAATGATTGATGAAAAAAGTATTGTATAATTTTGTTTTGTGAACGTACTATGTTTAAAATAATTAAATTATTTATATAATAAATTCTTAGCTTAATGTGATTTTAATATTTGAAAAATTTAAAGATACTTATAATATTTTAATTTAGTTTAAAAGATAGTTATTTATATTTGAGTTTTTATTATTATATTGTCCCTTTTAAATAATTATTGAAATATTTTTAAAATTTGTATTTTGAAATATATTATTATAATAATAAAGATGTTTCGTGTCAGTGATAAAATATAAAAGGTCAGATATCAAACACAAAATAAAAAGCATTTAAGAACAAAAATTAAAGAAAAACATTATTAAGGAGTACATACCAAATTTGTAAATTAATTTACCCTAAATTTTACTTCACATGTATAATTTTATCTTGTAACATCTAATCCACTTTTTATTTTATTTTAAATCTTTAAACTTTTTTTATGTATAAAAAATAATACAAATATAATTTTTTTTTTCTTTCTCAATGTTCTTAACCACCGCTCTGGTTGTTGAATCAGTCCATGGTCTTGAATTCTTCATCTCTCTACCACCCTCTCTAACCCAAAAAACCAATCTTTCAATCTTTCTTCAACAAACAACTCACCATTTTCATTCCAAATTCTCAATCAAAAAACCTGAGATGCCACATTCTATCTATATCCAGTGACACCCTTTCTCCACCCTCCCATCACATCCATTTTCTCTTTACCACTTTGGATTGCACCATTGGACCATTGAAAATCAAAAACCTTCCAGACTTTGATTTCTTTGCATACATACTTGAACACAATTCAAACCTTCTTTCTTAGTCTCTTTTTCTCTTTTGAAAACTATGACTTCTTCTCCTATTGCAGTCTTTGGTTGGTGTTGATTATTCCACTTCAATTTTGCTACCAACTTTTTGAACCTTGGTGAGCTTCTCTCCCCTTTTTAATCAAAAAACACAAAACAAACCCTTTTCTGGTGAACTTCCTCTATTTAGAATCTTGGTGGGAGTGGTTTTTACTTTTTGTTTTGCTCTAGTTTTATCAAAAAGGTTGAATTTGAATGAAATGGTTGTTGAGCTTTGCTCAGAGAATTGTGGGATATCATCCATGAGTCCTAGGATTTCATTCTCTCATGACTTCTCCCAATCAGATTTCATTCCAGTTGAGAAGCACCCTTTGAGATCAAACTCATCTGGGTTGAGCTCAAGCATTGACTTTAATTTCTGTGTTCAGGAAAGCTTAGAGCTTGAGTCCTCTTCAGCAGACGAACTTTTCTCACATGGGGTTATCCTTCCCACTCAAATCAAGAAGAAGAGTCTCAACAATGCTCTTTTGAAGCAGAAAAATCAACAGCTAGCACCACCATCTCAACCCCAATTACCACCCTCAAAAGCTGTTTGTGACAATGCCCCTTCCACCACAAGAAAAAGCTCCAAAAAAGAGAGTCACAAAGATAGCAAGGACTTGAATGAGGAAGCGGATGAGAAGCATAGTTCCAAGTCATTTTGGAGATTCAAGAGAAGCAGCAGCTGTGGAAGTGGTTATGGGAGGAGCTTATGCCCTTTGCCACTTTTGTCTAGAAGCAATTCAACAGGGTCTTCACCAAGTGTTAAGAGGATACCACTGTCAAAGGAGGGTCATCATGTTAAGCAAAACTCCCAGAAACGTTCTTCTTCTATCTCAAAGTCTCACTCCTTGGCTTCACACAACCATCCAAAGCCTCCATTGAAGAGGAGCCATGGGTCTTATGCTAATGGTGTTAGAGTTAGTCCTGTTCTCAATGTTCCTTCTGCACACCTTTTTGGTTTTGGCTCAATCTTCTCCAACAATAGAGATAAGAGCAAGAAGAAATAGTTCACAAAAAACACAAGTTCTATTCTAATTTACAATTTTACTAATTTGCAAATGAGTGGGGTCTACCTTTTTCTTTTTTGTGTACTTCCCAGATTTACCATGATTAGGAAAATTTGGTGTAGAGTTTTGAAAGGTAAATGAAATGGTTTGGTTTGCGTCAAGAAGACAAGTGATGATAAAAAAAAAATGTGTGCCTATGTAATTGGATGGCCAAACAATGATATAGTTCAGCCACATGTTTTGGGGTCACAAAATGTCAGGTAAATGTTGCTTTCATGGCTGTCCCTTCTTAGTGTATTATTTCTCTCTTCTTTGGTTCTTTGGTTACACAAGGTGTAAATAGGTTGATTTAACTGTGTCACTCTTCTGCTTTTCTTTTTCTAATGGTTTTCTCCAATTCTGCATGAAGAAAGGTTAAATGGAGAAATTGATTTTTTATTATAAATGGAGAAGTTGGTGCTACAGTGGTGTTGTAAATTATTTTCTTCTGCTTTTGGTTGTTGTTCTCAAGGATTGACTGATAACAACAGAAATGTTTCCAGATATGCATTTAAAGTCTACAAATGAATATTAATATTATAAATAGCACCAACTACAAATGTATTATGAACATTAATTGGATGAAGGGTGTTGTTTTTTGATGATATGTTTGTCCCCTCTTTGCTTGGTGTTTGCAATTTGTTCCAGTGATCAACATGAAGGTGACATGACTGTGATTATGATCAGTGGCCCCTGGTTCTTCAAGAACCATCTCCTTCTCTTCAAAGTTTGCCAACCAACCTGATACTGTGTCTGAAATGGATTGATTTTCCACTACCCCTTTTTTGGTTGTGACTTTAGCCACTTTGAAATCAATGATAAAATCAGCTATTATTGATACAAATTAAAGTTGAAATTGATGTCTCAAGGCATCAGAAAAGAAAAGTTAGTATGGATTCTTCTTTAGTGGAAGATCATTGGTGAACTTCAAATATTTTAAATTTACAAGAAACTATCAAGGTCTCAAATGATGATTTGTTCCTGATTTCAATAAATTTCGTATTTAAAATTTTCAATTTACTGAATAGAAATAGAAAGTAATACTGTAATAGTTCTTCATTATATATAGTTACTTAAATATTTGAGAATTATACGTATCTTCCACCTAACTATCACTACAAGAAAATCATGAAATATAAACCAATTTTTAGAGATCAAAATAATTAGTTACAATAGGAACTAAAATAGAGACCATTTTAGAAACTAAAAAAAAAAATTGGTTTCTAAATTAGTTTCTATTATTTTCTATTATTGTTAAATAGTTTCTAAATTGATATCTAATTAGCAACTAAGGTTTTAACTACCAATTATTTAGTTTCTAAATTTGCTAATTAGATACCAATTTAGAAACTATTTAACAATAATAGAAAATAATAGAAACTAATTTAGAAACCAAATTTCTTTTTAGTTTTAAAATGGTTTCTAATTTAGTTACTATTGCAACTAATTATTTTGGTTTTTATAAATCGGTTTCTATTTCATGATTTTTTTTTAGTATACGAACATTTATATGATTTTTTTAGCAATCATTCTAAATGCTTGAGTATTTTCTTTCAATTTATTCCTTATAAAATGTTTCTTTATGATTATTTAACTTTTTAAAATATATTAATAAATAAAAATAAGATTTTTGAACATAAAAGAATATTAACATTTTACACTTCAAGAAAATCATAGATTCTCAAATAGTAACACTAATTAATCATAAGACGCAAATAAAGTGAGTCAAGTCGACGCTAGTAGACAAAAATCATTAGCGTGGACTAAACTCACTCTATTGAGACTCAAAGTGAAAACAAAAATTTGCTTTGACTTATGAGATACGAATAAAAATAAATTTTAAATTAAGTAGAAAAGGTGGCATAGGTTTGATCGAAGCTGGTGTTTAGGTGGGACGCGTTGGCTTGACCTACGCTAATTACTCAGTTAGTTTTATGTGAGCTTGGTCAACGTAAATAAAAAGATCAAGTTTGCATGGATTAGGCCTATGCTAATTACATGTTATCCGCTCTTCTCCTTCGTCTTTCTTCTCTTTTGACAATGACATTGTCTCCTCTCCGATCTACTAGCTACATTTCCTCCATTTTCCACACATAGCTATGGTGAGCTTTGGAGATCAGTTTCTCCCTTTGGATTTGGTAGTAGAGTAAATTCCAGTCTCCATTTTTATCATTTTATGTTTTTGTTTAATTTTTTTTTTTTGGATGAATGTATATACTTGGGATTGAACAAGATGGTCTAAATCGATGGAGTTGAATACCCAAATTTCAAATTTATGAAAGGTGAGTTGTAAGAGTTGTTTTCAATTTTGGATTTGTTTTTGTATTTTGAAACTTCTATTGGGACCAGCCTAATTGTTCATAGTAGAGTAATTTTTTTTGTTTGAACTACTTTGCACAATGCAGAAGTAGAATTAAAGAAGAAGAAATATAATATGTGTTCAATTTAAAGTATAGGAACAAATTAAGTTAAAAACATAGATTTAAAGTTAAACAAAACAAATTTTAAATGTATGGTTGCATTTCTTAAGTCTACTAGTTAATTTTTAATATACTCGTTAATTATGCTTTATATGAACTCGTTAATTGGATGGTTTTGGAGGGTTTGAAACAGGTTTTGAATTGCAGTTTGAAATTAGTTTGCTCCAATCTGAATTGCTTCAACTATACCAATAGTTTAAATTATTATCACTAGATATCATGTTTTGAAGATATTCTATTTTGAAGTATATCTTTTAATATGGGAAGTTATAATTCATTTCAATTTAGTTCATGTAATTTAATTAATAAAAAAGAAATTAATAAAATAATTTAGTGCATTTTTTTATTTTAAACAATTCGGTTTTTTATGCAATTCAATTCACTTAGTATCAATTTGGTTGAGTTCAAATATTTTAAACAATCTTAACAATAGATCCAATAGATTTTATTAAAATAAACTCTAAGCTCATACTAACAATATTATTTTTAAAATATTTTAAGAATAATATAAATACTATAAAAAAATTATTAAATATCAACTAATTTAGAGACAAAAAATAATTAGTCATAAGTTATATATTATTTCATAAACTAAAAAAAATATTAATATCTAAAGTATGATTAATTTAAAATCTAAAGTACTAGTTAAAACCTTAATAGTTAACATTGATACTACTTTATAAATTTTTATTAATAATAAAAAATACTTTTTTAATAAATTCACGGCAGTAGATGTCATCACATGAAAAATAACATAAAAAAAGGACAACAAATATGGAAGACTAGACCAAACTCATGCAAAGAAAAACAAAAAAAACAAAGAAACTCTCAAGAAAAGTCTAAGTAAATAAAATAAGAGTGTAAATCAAAAATAAAAAAATAAATAAAGACAAAAGAAAAACAAAAGAATATTCTCTAAAGCAAAGTTCTCGTAACTACTTTAGATACTAATAATATTTTAATTTATAAAATAATATTTAAATTATTCAATATAATGACTAATTATTTTTTATCTCTAAATTCGTTAAATTTAATGATTTTTTTAGTGAAATATATCATCTATTAAAAAAATTAACGAAATAATCTCATTATCCGAATAAATACATTATTTTTATCTATGATAAATACAAACATTTTTAAATAAATAATTAAAATAGAATAAAAATTTATATTTTATTAAAAGCTGACAATTTCATATGGTTTTCCTAAGATTTGTATTTAATATATGGAAATGGAGGAAATAATCTATTGTATTTAATATAAATTTGGAAATGGCTGAAAATGACATGAAATGAATCATCTTGAAAAACAAATATTAAATATTAACATTGTGTAAGTTTATATTAGTGAACACATGATAAATAATATGCACCAATATTATGAATAAAAAAGAAGTTATGGGAAAGAAAAAAGTGATGGCAAGACATGGTTTGTATAACAAATTATGATGTTATAATTAAAACCATAGTTAGCACTCATGTTTTTACTTTCTAAAAGTGCACTTCATACTTTAAATAATGTAGGAGAAATTGTTTAGGTTTGGACCCTAACCATCACAACTTTTTAAAAAACAAGCACTAGTGTTGGAGTAGTTGTCAACTTTATTAAAAGCCAATGTGTAAGGTTTCAATTTATGTGATTCCCATAGAAATAGGGTACACACATCAATCTAATTTGTTAGAAAACGAAATTACATCTTGCTAGAAAGATTAAAGTGAATCGTTGAAGATTTCTCAAAAAATGAATGGAGGTGCAACAATTAAGTAATTCTTTTAGTGCTGATAAAAAATAATTTTTTAATCATAGATATGATTTATTTATCCTTGAAGGTAAGGACTAAAATTATATTAGACCTAATTTTAACAATATTAATATTTTAGTTTTAATATAATTTATTTTGTTAGACAAAATTAACCCTTTAAGTCATGTTAAAAATAACAGTTAAAGTTTAAAAATAAGAAAGATATATCATTATTTTATTTTCAAGATTTTATTTTAAATTTTCAGAAAGAGAGAAATTGGATTGGTAAACTAAATTCGAGAAATTTTTGTTTTTAAAGTCTAAATGTAAGAGTGGAGGTGAGGTAGTTCATGATCAATACATCATCTTAGTCTTCTAAGAACAATGCATTAATTTGGAAATGTAATCATTGACTGATAGCATCTCGTCTTATAGATAGTTTCATGAGATGAATGATCTTATTTATATTGTTAATATCATGATGGAACATTTTTTCCACTTTTTGCAAACCTACGAAGTTTCTAAAATGAAACTCAATTTGTTTTTCTTTCAAGAAATGTTTCTTAAAGAAGAACTTAGGAGAAGATTACTCTCATGTATTACCTTAAAGAACAAGAGAAAGATTAATAGCAAATTAAATCTCATTCAATCAAATGTGAGTGTTACATGGTGCAAGGGGTCCTAGCTCCCCTTGCAAGCTTCGTCATTTCAATATGGCACTAAGAAGAAGCAAAATTAGATGTTTAAGAAAGCAAAGTAGAGCCCCAAATTGCACTAAAAATGGACTATGTTAGGTGATGTGGGACTTCAAGCACAAACATTCTTCTTTCATGTCTTCTCCATGCCTTGGGCAAAGTTCTAGGGTGTTATTGTTAGACTTTTCAAGCCCAAATCAAGGCCCAATTAAGCCTCAAAGGAAGCCCACTTATGTCTCTACAAAATTTTACAAAATACAAAGAAGAATACAACTTGTACAAGACTAAGAAAAAAGAAAAAAAAACATAGAGTTATACTCTTTAAAGTAGTAGAGTTTTCATCATTGAGAATTCATCTTTTTTTATGCTCTTAGCCATGGGTTTTGTGACTGGATAATTTCCATCATATCATTTAGGTAACTAGTCTTAGGTTCTTGAAGGGATGTATACATGCATTTGTACTAGGATGACCCTAGGACCCTTATTTGAGACTGATAAGTAGATAAGGTTTCTACCTTACCAAACCTTTGCATGAGTGTCGTAAAGATTTCACCTTTATTGGCAGATGTTTAGTAATGCAATTCAAGTTAGATAATGATGATGACTTGTGGAAAACTATGTATCAAACTTAGTTGTTAATGTGTGAAAACCGTTTATGGAGTATCTTAGTAGTCACGTGAACCAAACCAAAGTTGCACCTTTAAGCGAGATGGAGAAGAGTCGACATAAGATGGTGTCACAAGTTGTGTAGATATCAACTTGGGTAACATAGACATCCTGATTGATGTTGTTTCAACCAAATAAAAGTGTTCAAGTAGAAGACGATCTAATGGATCATCTACTACAAAAAGTGATGAATAAAAATTAAGTATAGTTAGGGTCAATTAACCCCAAGTCATCTCGCAATGAATTCAATTACAATAGCAGTAAGACAGATTTTGTATATTGTCTGCAACAAACATTAATTAATAAGAATAGTTAATTAAAAATGGGTTGTATTTGTTTGAATAGAAATTTAAAAGATAAGAGGAAGAAGATAAAAAGCAGATTGAGTCTCAAGTTCATTCAACGATGAATTCTTCATCAGTTGATATATATATATATATATATACATATACATATATATATATATATATATATATATTATTCATCCAATCTCCAAAAAGGATCAAATTGACCAAACATGTGTCAATCAATTCAATAGGCTCTAATCAATGAAACATGTGTCCACTAATTCATTCAGTACATTGTCTTCATGCATCTACTCGTAAGATTTTTAGTCGTTTACCACTTGAATTAAGAAAACAAGAGATTGTTCATAATGATGCAAACTAAACAAGATTTCCAATTAAAAATAGAATTGAATCATAAACATACGTTCAAAAACAATTCCCAAAACAAAAATTAGAACTCAAAAGGACTAGGCCATATAGTGCATCATGTTATAGATATTGAAGAATAAAACTTTAATTTCTCAAAACTTCATAATTCATTGCAAAATCACAAGAGAAACAACCAATAAGAGTTTAGCCTTCCACGTGGAGGAAAAATGAAAGAATTATAAAGAAGAAAATAAGAAAACTATGATGCTCTCTTTTATAAATGTGTTCTAGAGTGGAGCTTTCCCTTTTCTCATTGAAGCTTGTGTCCATTTATAAGTTTATTTGCTCCATGGATTTCATAATTATATTTTGTCCCAGATATTGTTTACAATTCTCCTTCATATGATTTGTTTCCATCTTTGTTATATATTATCTCGTAGATATCTTATTCCCAATTCTATTGCAAATTTTCATTTCCACTTATCTTTCAGATATTTAGTTTCCAATCTTATTTCATATACACAAATTAGTTTTTGATTAATTGAGTCTAGGACAATAGAATCTGTTGCAAGATATTTGCAAAAAAATTTAAAGAAGATTTACTAAAATTCGATAATAAGATTCATATAGGAATATCTTTGTAAAACATATGAAGAATATCCTTGAAAAAGATTTAATCGAGTTGGGATTTGTTTTTTCAGGAAGTAACATAATAACAGACTTTGTGTCCAGAGTAGTGCATATAGATAGACCGTATGTGAAGATCGTCTAATGAGACCATCTATTCCTTTTCATCTTAACTTTCTTGTCTTCAAAAATACTTCATTTCTCCATTGAGATGTCATCAATAAAGCTCAAAATCTATAAAATAATAAAGAATAAGAAAAACGAGAAAATGTACTTAAAATCTAAGTTTAATCAATAATGTCAATTAAAGTTTGGTTAAACCTAATTAGGTAAATTTTAATTAAAATAGTGATTTTTTTTCTCAATTATAGTCTAAGAAAGTCAAGGTTAAACCTTTTAAATGTGAGTGAAAGTATAGTTATTTTGCTCGTTGGGATCAAAGGATTTGTCATATTAGTCAATTGTAATACTTTTCTAGCTTAGTGGAAAGGTGGTCTCCATGATTCTCTCTAGAAAAAGGGTGTCAACAAAACTCTGGTATTGTCAATTAAGTATGGAGAGAGGTGTGGTAAAAGGACTCATACCTTTAAATTTTGTTGGCTTCCACCTTGTGCATGTATTGATTGAGAGGGTTAAGTAGGTTGTGATCAACTAGGTCTTTCGAGTTCTCCCTCTTGGTGAGTACTTTTCCTTTCCTCCAACTTTCTCGTTATATGGGCTTTTTAAACCTTAATGCGTCCATCCCCTTTACATTTCTCTTTTTCAACTCTATCATTTTTCCCAAGTTCAACCAACATTGTTTCCTTGTTCCCATTGTTTTCTTACGTATTGGGTGATTGTTGTCGCTCATTATTTGTCATGATTCTCGTTGATACAATGTGGTTTGAGAAAGTTCAAATTGATCCCATGATAGACGTTAAATGTTTGTACAAAGACCAGAATGATCTCAAAAGATCAATATCTTCTCACTCTTTTATATTCCAAGATAATGTCATTTTACTTGTTTGTCCTAAATGTTCTCCTTTAATATGAATGTGTATGCAAAGACAATATAATACTCAAATTATTTGAGATTTGGATATAATAATAATTATGTAATTAATTTAAATTAATTATATTTGTAACTTCTTAATGAATGTTTACCAAAGTGATTATAGATTAAGTACCTATGTTACTTAACATGTCATTAGTGTTTTATGTATTATCTCATCCACTAATTATAATTATATTAACAAGTTAAGATTTTAGTCTTTATTCTTATATGAATTCATCTTCAACCAATAGTATAATAGTACATTAAGTGACAAAAATGAGACTCTTACATGTAAAACTAGGTAATTATGTTAAAATTTTAAGTATGGACACTTGAAGAGAACTTAAGAGTCAAAGTATGGTTTTAAATTCCGCATTGAGTAAAAATTTAAAAATTAAACCACATATAAAAATATAAGACATACAAACTTATTCTCTTTAAAATTTTGGGTTTAAGTTGCAACTAATTGATATCATAGTCTCCTAATTTGTTCATAATGTGTGGAATTTCTTCGATAAATCTTTCCTAAAAAAAGCAAACAAGTTAAAAGCTCAGTATGAATAATAGCAAAGATCAAAGAAAACGTCAATGTTTTAAAAAAATATAATAACAAAGGAAAGTGGCTAAGATACATAAATTTGTTTGAGACGATTTTTATTGATGAAAGATCAAATTTGTGGTGATTGAAAAGTATGAGTCTTTGGGAAATGTGATGAAACAAGAACATGGTTTGATTAGCATAAATGTTTATTTTATGGATAAAGTTTCAGCCAACAAGTCAATATTTTGTGATCAGTTGTCAGATGATTCAGAACTTTAAAACTAATTCTTGAAGGGGTCACATGCATTCCTAAATTTTGTTTTACATATTTTTATATCCAAATTTTTTAATCATTTTTAAAATATAATATTAATTCCTTTTATAATATTAATTTTTTCTTATATATGTAAAACATTTTTTAATTAAAAATATTAATATTTTATATTATCTGAAAAACTTTAAAAGAAAAAATAATCTATACTTATATGTAAATTTATATATAAATGAAATTCTCCTCTTCCTCTCAATTCTTTTTTATTTTATTTTTTTATTATATTAATATTTTATTTTATTTTATTATTATAAATATTATGTGTTTTTTTTAGATATTTTAATCATTTTTTATTTTAAAAATTTATTAAATAATTAATTGTTTTATAATTAATTAAAAACTTAAAAAAAATTAATATTTTGTCTTTTCATAAAAATTAGTTGTCAATTTTAAATGTGAAGTAATTTGTCAAATATTAATTATATATAAATAATAAAAATAAAAAACTACAGACTCACCGCTAGTAATCTAGCACGGGAACACATGCACTAACGTGCCTGTGTATCCGCATTTTTTATTTTTGTTTCTTTAGTATTTTTTTTATTTTTCAAAAACAATTTTTCTTAATAAAATTAAACACTTAATCTATACCTATATTTATACCTATATATAAAGGGGATTCCCCTCTTAACTTAACTGCTCTTAATTTTTTTTCCTATTTTATCCTTATATTAATATTTAATTTTATTATTGTATTATGGTCATTGTGTCATTTCTTATTCTCCTCTTAACTTAACTGCTCTTAATCTTTTTTTCCATTTTATCTTTACTTAATAATTTATTGTATTAATTTATTTTGGTTATTTAGATATTTTTTAATTTTAAAATTTATTTTATTTGTTATTATTTAACTGGAGAATGGAGAGAGTGATTAGTTACTTTTCTGTTTTAAAGATCTTCTTCTCTATTAAATAAAAAATTAAAGATATTTGTAATATTTTGTGGACCATTTTAGCAAGAGAGTAGAGATTTAGTACATTACTTTTCTGATTTAAACTGATATTCTTTTTTATTAAAATTGTAGAATTTTAAAATTGATTTAAGAAACAGATTTAAGAGAAATATTTTTTGAAGAATAAAATAATACTAAAGAAAGAGAAATAAAAAATGCGGATACACACTTCTTTTAACTGTATATACTCTTTAACTTCTCATTTTAATGTTATTAAGAGAAATTGTTTTTAAAAAATATAAAAAATACTAAAGAAACAGAAATAAAAAATGCGGAGACATAGGCACGTAGTACCTGTGTTCCCGCTAGTGAGTACCTGTGTTCCCGTAACAATTTGATTATTCGTATTTTTATGTTGTCTACAAATACTTTATTTTTATTTTTGTTTATTTTCTGCCTTTTCTTTTGTTTTCTCCAATATTCTAAATTACAAACAAAATAAAATCTAGAATTTATTTTCCTTCTATTCTTTGTTTCTCCCTCTATCCAAAAAGCAGATGGGTGAAAATGAAAGTGTGTGGTCCTTGTTCTTCAACTACTTGAGAGGCCTTTTCACACGTTATCTTAATTAAAACCTAAAAATAAAACTCAACAGTCAACCTTATATTTCTATCATCCACAGTCAAAAAGTCCAAAGTCAAAAAAGGATAATTAATTAATTAATTTAAGGAGTACAACGAACACATATTTTTAGTCAAATATTCCCACTTTCTTGCCCAACCACATTGATGAGTATTGAACGAGTTAACAATACTATTAGTAATTCAAAAATATTTTATTCAGAATTAAAACATGACTTTTTTTTGTCTTCTTGTTTATAGAAATGTGTTACATTTTCATTATTGATGAAAGAAGAATGTATATATTTTTTTCTACATAAAATTTTGTGTTAAATATCATTATAACATTTTACATCTTAATTAGATCGACATTATAATTTAACAATTATCTATTATTATATATAAAAATTATTATTAAAAAATAAATAAAAATACAAACAAATATTAGGAGATTAGATTAAAATTTACGTATAAAAGAAGAAATAACAAACCTAGATTAGGAGGTAAAAATCTATATTAAAAATTCCTCAAGTAAAAAGTCCGGTAACTATATCTTTTTTTTAGTTATTAACGTTATAAGTATGCTTTTTGGTTCTTTATATTTTAATTATACTAATTAAGGTTTTTTAGAAAAGTATCCTAATTCAGTTAGTATTAAAAATGTGTAGTTTTAATTCTTAAATTTGTAACTTAAACCTTCGGATATAGCAATTATGCAAGTTTAACATATGTGATCAATTGTTGTCGGTTAATAAATAGACTAAAAATTATAATAAATTAATAGAATTCAATTTTTGATATTTAGAGTTTAATTTTAGTCGCAAATTTAATCACACATGTGACAGATTTTTAGAGTTCAAGTTTTGCACATTTAAATTCTAAAAATTAAAATCTCAAAATTATAATAAATTGATGCAAAAACTATAATTAATCTTTTATTACATTAAAGGTCACATATATTATATTTTAAAAAATAAAACTTATAAGTTAAAAAATTATAAAAACATATTGATCTAATTAATATTGAGTTTGGTTCTCTTAAACACATTTCAAATATATTGAAAAAACTGTTTGATTAGATACTTCTCACTAATAATATATTATAAAAAGTTATTAAAATACTTAACCTTGTTTCATGAACAAAATAAACATTTAAACAAAGTAATGGTAGTAGTTGATTTTTCTTACCTACACCTTGAACCTTTATTTTTAATGGCATGTGATCTCAAGGGTCGTTAATATTGTAGTAGAAATTATTGGTCAACCACGTGGTTTTCTGGTGTGTGCCATGTACTTAATAATGGAAATTAACTCTTTCAATTGGAGGGTACCTTTGAAACCAACAACAGACGCGTAGGACAGACCATCATAAAAATTTTAGAAACTTTCTTCTAATTATAAAAAAATAAAGGTACAATTTAATGAAAGGCTGATATAGATTTGTGGATTTTAAAAATTTAAAGATCCTAAATAATTGAAGGTTTTAATTTGTTTGTAAAATTATTGTTCCGTTCGACATCATTTAGGTCATATATGAGATATTATTCATTAGATCACATCATTTAGGTCAATCATCCTATCTAGATATTATTTATTTTGAAACTCAGAATTTTATCACAATTCAATCTTTGAAAGATGTATCGAAAAGGTAAAAGAAAAAAATTATTTAAATTATCATTAATTTCAACTTTTAAACAATGTGAAATTATTTAACGTAATGATAATAATTATTATATGAATTCAAAAGATTTAAATTTAAATTTCTTGATTAAAAGCAGCACACTGATTTGTTCAATTGGTTTGATCCTCCAAATTTAAATTTCTTGAACAAAAACAGCCCACTGATTCTTCAACTGGTTTGATCCATGAACATGAGTTGTTTTTTGTTTTGTTTATTCACGTGCCAAGTACCAAACACGAGACACGGTTTAGTACTATTATATTTTAATGTTTGAGTTTCTAATCCAATACCTAGATCTCCTTTATGAAGCAATAAAGTAAGAAAATGGATTATTTCAACAATTTTACGTATTATGGTTATTAACTATACATATAGATTATATTACAACTTTTTGTGTTTTTCTTAGAGCGTGTGAGATTTTTTTTTTTAATTATGTTTTTAAACGGATAATATTTTGAGAAGAATTCTGCCACTTTTGTTCTTGACATTTTGATCTGACCTTGTATTAAGATATATTTAGGTGAGTAATATATTAGTATTATGATTATTTAAATGTATGACTAAAACTTATTAAGCTAATGCTCATTAAATGTGGAGATTTTGAAGTATAATGTTGATTAATTATGTATTTATTATCTTACTCATAATCTTAGAATATTTTTATGCATATTATTTTTATGCATTTTTACTTACTTGTCTGAAGAGATTTTTATTTTTATTTTTTACTTAAAGAGAGAAGATAACTTAATCTAATTAAAAAAAGAACATTTCAACACATAACAAGAAGAACGTTTCAATCTCGAAGAGGTAATCTTTACCCTTATAAGGCCAGATGGTATCTACTAGTAACAAGATGAATAATGAATGACGCAAGAATTGAAAGGAAATACTATCTCTAGAATATAGCTAAAAATCATTTTGGAAAACTTTTTTACAAATAAGATTATAAGACACTCCACGGAGTTGTATAATAATTTTAAAAAAATTCACAATATTTTTTTGCATACATTTAAGTGACAAAAAAAAAACAAATAACTAAAAAAAGTAACATTGAACACTTTATATTGGCTTACCCAAATTTAAACTACATTTAATTCTCCTTGTCAATTGTAAAGAGTTCCACTAATCAAAACCTTATTAAAAGTATTATCACCATCATTTTTATCTTAAAACAAGTACATAAAGTCATTCCTACCTTAGATAAATACATAAAGTCACTTTTTGACTAAGTACACAAGTCATTCCTAACTATACAACAAAATTTGTTTGAAAGATTAAAAGAAAAACTCTCAACAAGAGAATATTAAAATAATCATTTCTTGCTCTAGAGACTAACTTCGCAAATATGAAGGATATACAAATAAAACATTATCTTAGTTGTCTAACAAACGAGCTATTTCTATAAGCATTAAGAAGCTTGTGAATCTCTTTTTCATGCAATCTTCACATATTGCATGCATGTTCACTTATTCATATGATCATCAACTCATTCACTCATTAGCTATTTCCGCATGTTGAAGCTTCCTTTTATAGACATAAGAAATTGGGAACAGACATAAGAAATTAGGAACATTGTAGCTTGCATTCTTTCACTAGTCTTTTGGGTTGAGTGCTAAACCATTGTAATTCTTCACATTGTGAAGTTATATCCTTATGAGCTTTCTTTATGTCCTCTTTGAGAGTGTTCTATGTTTTTTAGATAGTTCTTAGTCTTAGGGGGGGTTAAGTAGATATAATCTGGAAAGGTGTTAATACTCTTTGTAATCTGGAGAGGTGATAATACTCGTTGTAATCTAGAGAGGTTAGAATACTCATTGTAACTAAGTGTGTTGCTGAGTGAAAGTTCTTAAGCAAACGACTTAAGGGGACTGGATGTAGTCTGAGTTTGGGTGAACCAGGATAATTTCTTATGTGTTATTATCTCTTTACTCTTGCTAGTGACTTTGCTTTGTTGTTTATTTTATCTTGACTTGATTAGATGGTCTGCCTAGATGATTCTGCTAGACGATCTAATTAGACAGTATATCTTTATCTATTAAAAAAATAGTTCAAACTTCATTCAACCCTCCTTTCTAGAGCTAACTACACCTATAGTTGGTATTAAAGCTAACCTCTAGTATTAGTTCTTAACATGACAAGAGGAAAAGATCCTGATAGACTCTAAAGATTCTAAAGTAAAAGTTGTTATTTCTCCACCCCTTTTTAAGGGAGAAAAGTTTTAATTATGGAAACTCAAGACGACTACTTTTCTTGAGTATTACAATATTGATTTATTGAAGAGTTTTGAAATTGACATCCCCTCCTTACTTCATGTCACTGGTAAGTTGTTATCGTGAAATACTTGGTTTGAAGAACATAAATATAAATGTTAGTTTAATGCTAAGGTTATGCATATTTTGATATGTGTTTGATTCAAAAAAGAGATTGTTAAAGTCCATGCTATGCTATGCCAAGTGCAAAAGAAATGTGGAAAACCTTAACCTTGTCACATGAAGGATATAAAGGGGTTCTATGGACGAGATGTTTTCTATGGAAAACATTATGAGCATTCAATCAATGATTACAAGGCTACAAATTGATCTCAATAGTCTAAGATCTCTTGGAGCTACTATCAATCATTATGAAATCAATGATAAGGTGTTGAGGACTCTTCCCCTACTATGCTAGGAGACTGCCTTAAGAGCATTTGAGGACTTGGAAACCGTGTCTCTGGAAAAATGGGTAGGTATTCTTCTTATACACGAACAGGTCTTCTAAGGTGATGCCAAAACTGTCAAAGTAAAAGATCTTGTGTTGAGAAGTTGACAAAAAGAAAATATGGGAGTGTTTGTTAAAATCAATCAAGTTGTAGATGAAGCCACAGATAGCTCTAATACAAATGATGATAAACTTTCGTTTCTTACAAATAAATTCAAAAAGATATTGAAAAAGCATGGAAATTATAATGGCAAAAAATTCGGGCACAAATATCATAAGGAGAATATTGTTTGTTACGAGTGCATAAAGCCTAGAAACTACAACTCAAAGTGTCTAAATCTTGAAAGGAAAAAGAGAAGGAAAAGGGGAGGAAAAAAGAAGAAGAAACTTAAGAAGAAAACGAGTTTCATGTCTACTTGGAAAGATTTAGATTCTTCTATTAAGATACTAAATGATTTATTAGTCTCATGACATGAAAGTCTAAATGTTTTGGTGATAACAAACATTATAAGCAATATTATGATTTATAATGAAGCTCACTTATGTGTAGTATAGACAATATTAATAAAAGAAGATAAGCAAGACCCACTAGACGATCCTATATTGAAAAGATCCATTAGACAATCTAGTAAAGTTGCATCAAACAATTCAATCTTCGTTTCAACATTAAATAAATATCTAAGAACTTATATGATACAAAAAGAACATTCAAAACAAATAACGTTGTCCAAGAAGATAGTTTAAATATAATGAGAAACACTAGACGGTCTCATAGGACTAGATCATACGTTCTTGCTAGAAGGTATCGTCAAACGATCCTATTACTCATGCACACGTAAGAAGATCTTGTTAGGTAGACCCAAAAGACACAACAAGATTAGAAGAACCCAAAGCACATGAAAGCTTAACTAAACAATGCTTATAATCACATCAAACGGTCACTGAAGCTTGCACAAGACTGATGATCCCTTTGTCTTCTACTCATCAGATGGTCTACTATATCAGGGAGTTTCAATACTTAACTTCTACATTATTATAATACTTCATGACACTGCTTATATGTTTTCGAATCTTATTTGATATTCTTAAATAATAGAAAGCACAATTTCCAACACAAAATACTGCTTAAATGATTTTGGAAACTTTTCGTATTTGAGAACGCGTACTAAAAATATCAAATATTATGTGTTTCAATTTTTTGTGAATGAAAAACAATTTCCAGATTGACTATAAATGATTTCGGATACAGTTGTGCATTTAAATTTGAGTTTAAAATTTATTGGAAAGTTTTTTAATGAACAATGTTTTAACTAGAAAGCTTTTAAAAAACAAAGTATGCATATTTTCCACATAAGAGTTTTCCGAAATATATTTTAAGAAAAACTAACCATGTTAAAATATAATTACACTTCAACGTTCAATTTGATATTAACTTGAAAAGTATTTGAAAATGCTTTTATAGTGAACTATCTGAGAATATAAAGACTGGATAATTTGAAAAAATAAAAGATATTGTTTAAGCTATACCCATGATTTACTATGATGTTTATATTGTTCACTAATACTTATATTGTTTCCAAAAGTTATCAAAGGAACATAAAAACACATATAGAGTTGAAAGTCAAACTTTCCTAATTGAGTATATGATAGGAAAGAGATGAAGTTGAGAAATGAGATTTTTGCAAATGAAGATTTTTGCATTTCTCTTTCTTTGTCACTTCTTTTGCTCCACCTTTAACTATTGTCCTTTTAGATGCGAATGAGTTCTGTCATGGACATATTGTCCAAACTTTTGTAAGTCAGGTGTTGTGACCTATGGTTTCCAAAATTAAGCAAACTACGTAATATTTTTTTAATGTAATCATAGTTATGGTAGTGTTTATTAAAAGATCTGAGCCCATTTAATATGATCTAAAATTTATTAAACATACTTTGTATGCTTTCATTAGATTCCATATTAAACAACTCATATTGACGAGTAAGAAGACTTATATATCTTATTGCATTTTACCTTTATAGAACCCTAGTATGTTACAATTAAAGTGTCCCATATCTCATTGACTCCTTAAATGCTTGGACTTTAGAGTAGTCTAATGATAGAACACACATCAACGTTTCTTTGGAGTTTAACAAATATCATTGTTTCTAATCTTCAGTTTAAAGAACTTTAGTTACAAGTAACCTATCCTTCCACTACAAGAAATTGTTCATTTACATGCCGATTATTACATACGGATCTGAATCTATATGTAAAGTGAGCATTACATACGGATATTTACATACGGATTTAATTCAGTATGTAAATAGACATCACTTTTAGCGACCACCAAATTCGGTTGCTAAATGCACTATAATCGATCGCTAAACATATCTGCGACCGAAACAATCACCAAATAAAGATGGAAGCGAAAACCCTAGTCGCAAAGTCGTTAGCGACCGAATTATAAAGTGGTCGCTAATTTGCAATCGAAATTCCGGTGGCTAAATCGGTCGCAGAGAATTTGGTCACCAAAATTTAGAAACTAAATTAGCAACCGAAAATTCGGTTGCTAAATTCGTCGCAGATAAATTTAGTCACCAAAATTCGAAAACCAAATTAGCAACCGAAATTTCAGTGGCTAAATCGGTCGCAGAAAATTTGGTCACCAAAATTCAAAAACCAAATTAGCTACCCAAATTTCGGTGGCTAAGATAGAAGGTGATAACGACCACCATTTTCGGTCGCTAAAAATAAATCATTTGGTGGCTAAATGGAGATCCCTATAGCGACAAATTTGATTTCGGTGGCTATTTTTATATGTATTATTAATACCTATTTAAAATGGTATTTTGACCATTTTATAAACAAATTCAAACTTGCTTATAGATACTCAAAATTCAATCAAGCTAAATTGGAATGAACTTCAAATACATAGTTTAAGAAGAAGTTGTACTCAAATTAAAGGTAAATCGTACTACACAACTAAAATTGTTGAAAACTAGTTAAAAGAGTCAAATCTATGATATAATTCAACATACAACTAATCTTCTTTTGAACTGTTATCTCTAATGTGGTCTCCTTTATGATGTCCACTAGTAGTAGGATCTGAAGAGCCTGATGCGGGATTTTTCATTTGAATGTGTTGGAGGATGAGTTGCATCTACTCATCTTGTTTGCGCATGCGATCACTTTGCTCTTCATGAGTTTTCATCAATAGCTCCATCTTTTCTTCAAGTGTCCGCTCCTTGACACGTTTTGTCATAAGTTCATCATTTAACTTTTGAATAATCTCACGTATTTCTTCTATTTGATGGACTACTGGAGCTTGACTTGTAGCAGAGTGAACACTTGTTGAACTATTAAACCTTTTGCTCAATACACCAAGACCATAGACATTCCCCTTTTTTATTTCCATTTCCAACAACATCGATGTATATTTCATTGTCATCAATAGAGGCAACATGAGAGTTTTGTGAAGATGCGCTTTCAAGCATTTGCTGTTGTCGGGCTTCTTCTCGACGTTTCTTATATTTCTCCTGAAAATGAAGTCAAATTGATTATTGTGAAGAAAACACACTGTTGTCGCGAGTCTTGTCACTGACCCATTGTCCAGTCTTCAATTTCTTTGTTCTCTCTACAACCTCCCAAGCAGTTGGTTGTCATTCAAGCTCTTTAGTCTACATAAATTTAATAAAAAGATATAATAGATTGTATTTAAATTAAATATAGAAAGAGAATAAATATAATAATATTACCATTTTTTCAAAGTGAGCCGCGGTAGATATGGAACCACCACAGTAGGCTGAGGCTCCCTTCTCAACAGCCCGATTCGCCTTGGCAATAGCACTTTTGTTCTGGAATTTTGTAGAACTCCAATGCTGGTGCAAGGTTGCTCGAACAAGTGATGGAATCCAGGTCCCCTTATCTTGACCATGCCTAACTTTACTCATAGTTTTTTTAAAGATACGGGAGGCTTTTGTATCAAAAATGGATCTAATGAGTTGGTCTTGTTCCATATCCCACCTATACTCTTTCTGCATGTAAAATAAATTAGAAAAAAAACATTGTAGAAAATAAAATATCATTTTAAATGTAATCATAACTCAAATTACCTCAAACTCTCCAAACCATCTACCTCTAAGCTCAAGACAAACCTTCTTCCAAGTGGGACTGGGTTCATCATATTTTTGCTTGATGATTCGTGAGATTACATTGGAAGGTCAATTTGCTGGTGAAAAACTGTGTTCAAAACATATTATCAAAATGATATATGAAAATCAGATCATATTGATGAATTACAATTAGATTAAAATATACTTACTCTCCTTTTTCTGCATGAAGCCAGGTTCTTTGATCAACTACATTGCCATACTCATTGTCAGGTGTAAGAGAGTCTTGTATCAGTGAAGGTTGATTCATAGTTGGCTCTGTAGAAAAGGTAGTAGGATTTGATTCTCCTACATGATGTTCAATATCTTGTTTGTAAAGTGTAGGAAGTGGGGCGGCTCCTTCATAAATATTATGTGTAGACTCCATAGTTGTTGGAAGAACAAATGAAGGGGGAATGTTGGTGTTGGGTAAAGATATATCAACATCACGAACACCTCGACCACCACGATTAGGTGGTCTATGACCACCACCTCTACCCCTTGGTGTCATCTGCAAGTAAAAAATATTACATATATAAGATATAATCAATACAATAATCAAAGTGGATCAATCAATTTTGAATGAACAAATAAAGTAATCATGATCAAAAGACTCAAACCTGATATTGTTTCTACAACCAAATAGGTCAGTTATTTTACCTGTTATTCACTACAATTATGGAAAACCACAATAAAATTAATGTTAAAGATAATTTGAACAAGGTATACAATAAATTTTAATGCATGAATTACCAAAGAGGTATCTGTGTCACTGAAATCACTCTCAATGTTATCCTCACTTGAAATGTATTCCTTCTCGTATTGTTCATCTATGTTTGTTTCATTTAGTAATTGTAGATCTACTTCTTCTCCCCTCCCATCAACATCAGCAAGAGAATCATGAATGAATTATGGATCAACATGTAGCACTACTTCAAGTTGTAGAAGCTCATCATCTTGGTATGGAGTGTCATGCTCAACCTCACTCTATCAATGATTCTAACACGAGCTTTTGTTTTAATTACTCCCAACCAACCTTGGTGTCCCTCTAGATATTAGGTGTAATAAACTTGCTCTGCTTGTTGTGCAAATATGAATGGATCATACGCTTTATTATATCTCCGTGATTCTTTTACTTGAACGATGTCATAGTTCTTATCTACTTCGGTTCCTATATTAGGAGTATTATCAAACCATTCACACTGAAAGAGAACTACATTCATTATTGGAAATCTAGTATACTCCAATTGAATAATATTAGACAATATTCCATAAAAATATGACTTTGATTGACCATTGGTTCCTCGTACATAAACACCATAGTTAGTTCAATTCATGCCTTCACTCCAAAGAACAGTGTGAAATTTGTATCCATTGATAACATAGATAAGCCATGATTGAACTTTTCTCTTAGGACCCCATGCTAAATTAACCAATAATGGATCTTCAATATTATTTTCTGGATTTAGAACCTAAACAAAAGGTTAAAAATTACACAATGTCTATCGAAAAATAAATTTTTAATAAAAGGCAAATTAAAAACCTACATATTGTTTGAACCATGTAGCAAAATAGGATGAAATGTATTGGTCAATTTGAGCTTCTAAGGCAGTAGGACTAATCTCTCTTAAATATTCAACATAAATACTGCAACAACGAAATTGATTATTCAAACCTCATGCAACATAATTAACTTTCTTTTCAAATGAGTGAATATCATCTTACTCAAAAATATGGTTGAACCTCTTCACAGTTTTAAAGAACATACAATTGGGCAGCATCAAAGTCTCTTTGATCTAGATAATATGTCTTGCATTTTCCAATTTCTCTTCCTGGATAATTGAAAATTGAAATAGGAGGAGCACGTGAAGAACCCTCACCTACTTCAAGATTACGAGGGATCATAGTCCTTCTTGTTTCAACATGATCAGGATAATAAAATGAGGCAAATGTAGATGTTTCCTCCACCAAGTAAGCTTCACAAATAGAGCCTTCCAGCCTGGCTTTATTTTTTACTTTCTTTTTTAGGGAGTGTAAGAACCTAAAAGAAAATATGGATGTACATAATTTAAAATATTAAATAAATAAACTACAAATGTTATAATAGTGATTAGTAATTTTATACCTCTCAAATGGATACATCCAACGATATTGGACTGGACCACCAACTTTTGCCTCGTAAGGTAGATGAATTGGAAGATGTTCCATGGAATC